>ERZ808286.417-NODE-417-length-28308-cov-4.265812_pt1 | contig 28308 bp, 23 predicted proteins | sample MGYA00521276_ERZ808286 | MGnify/ENA primary metagenome ERZ808286 (study PRJEB31516, sample SAMN03275607) | gut metagenome | biome: mammalia-associated habitat; material: feces | host: Papio cynocephalus | place: Kenya | collected 2012-08-01 ... | reverse complement strand
GAGCGTGAGCGGGTTCTTACCCTGAGCTTCGAGTTCCGGATTGTAACGGAAGAGCGGGAAGTGCCCGGTCTCAACGGCCATCTTCTGGTGATCCAAACCAGTTGACAGGTTGATTCCGTGTGCGATGCAGTGCGCATATGCGATGATCAACGCTGGGCCGTTATAGTCCTCGGCCTCCTTGAACGCCTTAACGGCAGCCTCGGGGTTCATGCCCATCGAGATCTGTGCCACATAGATGTTCTTGTAGGTCATGGAAATGGCGGCAAGATCCTTTTTCATCTGCGGCTTACCGGCAGCGGCGAACTTCGCTACGGCACCGATTGGCGTAGCCTTAGAGGCCTGCCCGCCCGTATTGGAGTAGACTTCCGTGTCGAGCACCAGAATCTTGACGTTACGGCCAGTGGCCAACACGTGGTCGAGACCGCCATACCCGATATCGTAGGCCCAGCCGTCACCACCGATAATCCACACCGAGCGGCGAACAAGGAAGTCGGCCACGGTTGCAAGCTTCTTGCATGTGGGGCAGTCGCAGGAGGCGGCAGTTTCCTTGATCTTGGCTACGCGTTCACGCTGAGCCTTGATGTCTTCATCGGTCTTCTGCGTGTCGGCAGCTTCCACGGCGGCGGTCAGGAGCGTCTTAAACTCGGCAGGCGCCTTGTCCGACGCAATAATCTTGGCAGCCAATTCCTTAGCGAAAGCTTTCTGCTTGTCGCGGGTGATGACCATGCCCAAGCCGAATTCGGCATTGTCCTCGAAGAGAGAGTTTGACCAGGCCGGGCCTTTACCTTCAGCTGTCTGGCAGTAAGGTGTGGTGGGCAGGTTGCCTCCATAGATTGAGGAGCAGCCGGTAGCGTTGGCTACGCACAGATGGTCGCCGCAGACTTGCGTGAGCATCTTGATGTAGGGCGTTTCACCACAGCCTGCGCAAGCACCGGAGAACTCAAAGAGCGGGCGCTTGAGCTGGGAGGTCTTAGCGGAAAGGGGCACCCCTGTGAGATCCGTTTCGGGCAGGCCAAGGAAGAACTTCCAATTGGCCTCGCCAGGCTTGCGGAGGGTGTCTTGGTCGTAGTGCACCATCGTGAGCGCCGCGCCGACATTTGGCAGCTGCGGGCAAACCTTGGTACAGAGACCGCACCCGGTGCAGTCTTCAACAGCAACTTGAAGCGTAAACTTCTTACCCTTAAATGGCGGCTTCGCATCCGCAGTCTTAAAGGTTTCTGGAGCGCCGGCAAGAGCCGCCTCGTCCACAATTTTGGCTCGGATCGCCGCATGCGGGCAAACCGTGGAACACTTCAAGCATTGAATGCAGGTTTGGTTGTTCCAGTTGGGAATATTTACTGCGATGTTACGCTTTTCGTACTGGGTGGTTGCGGTGGGCCACGTGCCGTCATCAGGGATGGCAGAAACCGGAAGCTCATCGCCTTCCTGGCGCATCATCTTGGCTGTTACGTTCTTGACAAATGCGGGTGCATCATCGGAGACGGTGGCGGGTTTCGTCCGCTTGCCGGATGGCGCTGCGGGTACGTCTACCCGCTCGATGGCGCTTTGAGCGGCATCAATGGCATCCCAGTTCAGCTTCACCACATCGTCACCCTTCTTGCCATAGGCTTTCTTTGCGGCAGCCTTGAGCAAGTCGATGGCTTTTTCTTCCGGGATGATGCCGGAAATGACGAAGAACGCCGTCTGCATGATTGTGTTGGTGCGGCCGCCAAGTCCGAGAGCTTGAGCTACTTTGACCGCGTTGACCACGTAGAACTTCAGCTTCTTCTCGATAATGACCTTAGCCACTTCATCCGGGATATGATTCCAAACCGTTTTGGCATCATATTCAGACTGCAGCAGGAAGGTGGCGCCTGGCTTAGCTGCGGAGAGCATGTCATACTTCTCAAGGAAGGAGAAGTTGTGGCAGGCTACGAAGTCGGCCTTCGTGCACAGATAGGGGCTGTGAATCGGGTTCGGCCCGAAGCGCAGATGCGAAACGGTCAGCCCGCCAGCTTTCTTCGAGTCATAGACGAAGTATCCCTGTGCGAAGTTGTCGGTGTTGGCGCCGATCACCTTGATGCTGTTTTTGTTGGCGCCAACAGTGCCGTCCGAGCCAAGCCCGTAGAACATGCATTCGGTACACCCGGAATCCTTCAACAAGAAGGAGGGCACAGCGATCGATGAACCTGTAACGTCATCGTGGATACCCACGGTAAAATGGTTCTTCGGTTCCGCTGCGGCCATATTGTCGAAGACACCCTTGACCATGGCGGGCGTGAACTCCTTGGAACCCAAGCCGTAACGGCCGCCGTAAGTCTTCGGATACGCGATCTGGAGCCAGCCGTTCTGCATGGCGTCGCCAATGGCAGTGCGGACATCCGTGTAGAGCGGTTCACCTACGGATCCGGGCTCTTTCGTGCGATCGAGTACGGTGATCTTCTTGACCGTTGCCGGCAGTGCGGCGGCGAAGGCCTTGACATCGAATGGACGGAAGAGGCGGACTTTTACTACGCCGACTTTTTGCCCCTCGGCAACAAGTTCTTCAACCACTTCCTGCACCGTCTCGCATCCGGAGCCCATGATGACGACAATGTGCTCGGCATCGGGGGCGCCAGCATAGTCAAACAGGTGATACTGCCGCCCTGTCAGCTTGGCGAGCTTGTCCATATTCTTTTGGACGATTGCCGGCACCGCTTCGTAGTATTTGTTGACCGTTTCGCGGCCTTGGAAGTAGACGTCCGGGTTTTGTGCGGTGCCGCGCATGGTCGGCTTTTCGGGGTTGAGGCCGCGGGCGCGGAAAGCATTGACGAGATCTTCGTCAATCATTTCCCGAATGACATCCTGCGGGATTTCTTCAATCTTCTGCACTTCATGCGAAGTGCGGAATCCATCGAAAAAGTGAACGAAAGGCACCTTCGCCTCGAGCGTAGAGGCGTGGGCGATGAGTGCCATGTCTCCGCACTCCTGAACACTGGCCGCGCCCAAAAATGCAAAACCCGTCTGGCGGCATGCCATGATATCGCCGTGGTCGCCGAAAATGGAGAGCCCCTGCATGGCCAACGCACGCGCCGAAACATGGAAGACTGCGGGCGTCAATTCGCCGGCGATCTTGTACATGTTCGGGATCATCAGCAGAAGCCCCTGCGACGCCGTGAAGGTGGTTGTCAGCGAGCCAGTTGTCAGGGCGCCGTGAACGGCGCCGGCTGCACCGCCTTCGGACTGCAATTCCACAATCTGCGGAATCGTGCCCCAAAGATTGGTTTGTTTGTGAGCTGCCCACTCATCGGCGAATTCAGCCATCGGCGAAGAGGGGGTGATGGGGTAAATGGCGGCAACTTCGGAACAGGCAAACGCAACACGCGCTGTTGCCTCGTTACCATCGCACATGATGTACTTGGCCATGATTTCTCTCCTTTGGATAAAACAAACCTGCGGCGCCTGTTTTCGGATCAGGCGCCGCAGGGAAAAGCGGATTTAGGCATTTGCTGCTTTGCAGAACTCGCGAACCGAATCCAACTGGCCGGCCGATCCGAGCTTGACGTTCTTCGCCGCGATGAACTTGGCATATTCTTCCATGAAGATTTTGCCAATCGGGCGCAGATCGAACCCTTCAGGGTGGTCGCGGAAATATTCGCGGTGAACACGGCACCATACCAGGCGGCCATCGGTGTCAATATTGATCTTCGTTACCCCGAGCTCTGCGGCGCGGCGGAACTGATTGTCATCCACGCCCTTGGCGCCTTCGATCTTGCCGCCGGCAGCATTGATGCGCGCCACCTCGTCTTGCGGAACAGAGGAAGACCCGTGCATGACCAGCGGGAAACCGGGCACCTTCTTTTGGATTTCAGCCAACACATCGAAGCGGAGCCCCTGCGTGCCGGTGAATTTGAAGGCGCCGTGAGACGTGCCGATGGCACATGCGAGCGAATCGCAGTTCGTCGCTTCCACAAACCGCTTCACGTCATCGGGGTTGGTGAGGCAGGCGTCCTTCTCGTCTACGGCCACGTGCTCTTCTACGCCGCCGAGTTTGCCGAGCTCAGCCTCTACAACCAATCCCTTGGCATGAGCCAAGTCTACGATTTTCTTGGTGATAGCCACGTTTTCGTCGAACGGCTTGGACGAAGCGTCAATCATGACCGAGCTGTAGAACCCGGAGTTGATGCAGTCGATACAAGAGGCTTCATCGCCGTGATCCAGGTGAACGGCAAAGACGGCTTCAGGGAAAATCTTGTCGGCGGCACGGATGACGTATTCAAGCATCAGCTTGTCGGTATAAGCGCGCGCACCTTTGGAGATTTGGATGATGAAGGGGGCCTTGCTGGCGATACACCCGCGGAACAGCCCCATGCACTGCTCCATGTTGTTGATGTTGTAGGCGCCGATTGCATACTTGCCGTAAGCATGCTTGAAGAGATCCTTCGTCGTGACGATCATCGTAAAGACTCCTGTTAAGGTTGAAAAGATGGGAAGAGTATAACACGTTCCATTGAATAAGGGCAACTGTCCCGGGAAAAACCTGCGCGGAGCCCGGGTTCGGGCTCCGCGCAGAATGACCATCGGTTATTATTCCGGCTTGGGCAGTGTAAAGAACTTACAGGCGTCCGGATAGAACTGGCGCCGAGGCTTTCCGCCCTGCGGCCGTCCGTCCACCCAGAGCTCTACCTGGCGCGGGGTGACCCGGAAGGTGAGCGCGACTTCACGGCCTTCGGGGAGGGTGTAATCAAAGGTATACTGGGCGCCTTCACGGCGGAACCCGACCTTCCCGTCAACGGGGGAGACGGCCCAGATATCCGTTTCATCGCCGGAAGCCAGTTTCATCGGCTGATTACCTTTGCGGGTGACGGTGAAGGTCTTTTCCCACTGGGGCAGCGCCATGCAGACGGGGGAGCCGTTGGCTTCGAGCACGCTCAAAAAGTTAGCGTAAGAGCGTGCGGAGGGTTCGCGGTTCCAGGTTTTTTGTGCGATGGTGGCACAATTGCGGCGGATACGCGGCAGGAGGTCGCGCCCGGTGAGGCCGGGGTCGGTCAGGAAGGAATTGTCATTCCACATGGCCCATGCGCCGCCAAGGAGTTTGGGGTCGTTGGGGTCTACGCTCTGATTGCCGAAGAAGGCGGGATTCCATTTTTCGTAGAGGAACTTGGTATCGAGATCATCCCCGTAGCCGCCGATGTTGTTCCGGCCGTTGGGCACAACATAGGTGTACACATCGAGAATGTTGATGATGTCATAGCCAGCTTTGAGGGCTTCGCGGGGATTTTGCCACCCCAAGCTCCAGATGTTCATCTGCACCCCTTCGCTGGTAACCGGCGTTTTACCGCGTTTGTGCGAGAGGGATCCCCAGAGGCGGGGGGTTTTACCCTTGGCGCGAATGTGCTTGAGCATCTCATCGGCAAACTTGCGGTAGCTTTCCGAATCACCGTAATATTCATCGGTGCCGATATGCACGACATCGCTCGGGAAGACCTGTTCATCAATGTATTCGTCAAAAATAGAGGCTACGAAGGGGAAGGTTTTGGGGTTGGTCAGGTCGAGCATCGCCGCACGCTCCAGGTCGTGCTTGTTGCCGACGGATCCCTTATACATCAGATCCGGGCGAATACGCACGAGTGCGAGTGCGTGCCCGGGCACGTCCAGCTCCGGCACAATCTTTACGCCTTTGGCGGCGGCTTCGGCCACCAGCTCCTTGAATTGGGCTTTGGTGTAGGAGATGTCGGTGGAGGTCAGCCCCTTGTGGTTGGATTCCAGACGGAATCCGCCCGCAGAGGGCTCCAGCTTCAGGACGTCTTCAGCGGTTTTAACGCCCGGGTAATTGTGCAGCCAGATATAGTTATCGGAGAGATGCAGCTGCAAATCGTTGAGCTTGTAGTACGAGCAGATGTCAACAATCTGGCGCAATGTGGTGAGGGTGAACGGTTTGCGGCCGCAGTCGAACATAAACCCGCGTACCGGGTAATCCGGCCAATCCGTCGCCGTGCCGCCGGGGAAGGTGCCTTGCTGCCCGGCAAATACCTGCAGGACGGTCCGCGTACCCCAGAATGCGCCGATTTCTGTGGGCGCGGTGATGGTGATACCATCGGCGCCGGCTGTGAGGGTATACCCTTCAGCATGCTTCATGGAGCCCGGCTTCACCTGAAGCACAATGTCGCCTTTCCGAGCTTTTTCGGCGCGGAATGTGAGCGTCTTGAGATGACTGCGGTTTTCGCGGACGCAGGGGCGTTTCAACTCTTCGGCGAATGTTTGCGCATAGCGCGCCAGCGCTTCAGAGGCTGTTTCGGGGATCACGACGCGTGTTTGCTCAGAGAGTGTATAGGTTCCCGCGCCGTCTACCCATTCGCGAAGCTCGGGAATTACTTCGGGCTTTGCACACCAGGCGACAGATGCCGCCACGGACAGAAAGGTTACAAGTTGCTTTTTCATACCTTTATCATAGCATGATAATTCGTTGCCGGGCAAGATAAAAAACGGGTTTGGCGGGGCGGTGTTGCAGGGTATGCGCATGCGCGCTGTATGTGCACGATACGGGGATTGTATGGGGCGGCGCCTGATGAATAGGCACTTCAGTTGACGGTGCTGCGGCCTTTGGCGTTCTCTGGCGGAGTCGAGGGGGAGCGCCTGTTGAGGCTGAGTGAAGACGCGTGGCGTTCGCCCCGGCTTTGCGCTCAATCCGCCCCGGGTTGGGGGCGGACTCGGGGCGGGTTTGAGTTGAAGCTAGTGCGGAATGTTTTTGGCGTGGGCGCGGTTGGCGTATCGAAAGAACGCCTACACGTTCCGGAAGACCGCGCGGATTAGGATGATTTTTCCCCGAGGTGCACACGGACGGCATTTTTGTTACAATACACTCACTTTTCGCTTTTTGTGGACCCGTGGTGGAATTGGCAGACACGCAGGATTTAGGTTCCTGTGTCGCAAGACGTGAGGGTTCGACCCCCTCCGGGTCCACCAAATGCAGAGGAGGTGATGGGTGGTGGAGAAGCGTACGGCACGCAGGGTGAATATATGTGGGACATGGCGTTACAGCGGGTGTGCGGGGTGCTGTTCTTGGAGGTGCGTCGTCTTTTGATGTTTGAATAGGGTGGTGTTTGCGTTAGGTGCCGGAGGCGCTCGGGGTGGGGAATGTGCTAGACTATATCTGAAAACTATGCCCTGAAAGGAGTGATGGATTTCATGAAACAGGTTCCGAGCGATTTTCCTTCTCCGATGGCGCGGCTTCGGTGGGTGTTGAAGGCGCTGCGTGCGCCGGATGGCTGCCCGTGGGATCGGGAACAGACGTTGCAGAGCATTCAGCCGTGTTTGCAGGAGGAGTGTTATGAACTGCTTTCGGCAATGGGGGGCTCGGATCTGGCGAATCATCGCGAGGAACTGGGGGATGTGCTGCTGCAGGTGTTGTTTCAGTGCGATATCCGGGAGGATGAGGGGGCATTTGGCTTTGATGATGTGGTGAACAGCTTGGCGGATAAGCTGATTCATCGGCATCCGCATGTGTTTGGGGATGTGAAGGCGGCAGATACGGAGACGGTGCTTCGAAATTGGGAGCAAATCAAACAGCGGGAGCATAAGGAGCCGAAAGCCTCGGCGCTGGATGGCGTGCCGGAGGCGCTGCCGGCTTTGTTGAAGGCTCAGCGGACGCAGCATAAGGCGGCAAAGGTGGGGTTTGACTGGAAGGATGCCGATGGCCCGAATGAGAAGCTGGACGAGGAAATGGCCGAGCTGCGCGCGGCAATAGCTTCAGGGGATCGGGCGGCGATAGAGGAGGAGCTTGGGGATGTGCTGTTTTCGCTAGTGAATGTGGCGCGGCATGTGCAGGTGGATGCGGAGCGTGCGCTCCGGGCGGCGACACAGAAGTTTTCGGAGCGTTTCCGGGCGGTTGAGGCGCGGGTGAAGGCTTCCGGGAGAGACATGAAGGAGCTATCGCTGGTGGAGCTGGACGCGGTGTGGGATGCCGTGAAGGCGGAGGCGCGGAAGTAATGGGCTCTGAAACCGAAACCGAAGGCGGTGCGCTGCGGACGTTTGTGGGGTTGGATAGCGATGGATGCGTGGTGGACACGATGGCGGCGAAACAGCATCGGTTTCTTCAGCCGATGCTGGCGGAGATGCTGGGTCTCGGTGCCCTTCGGGAGGTGTATTTCCAATGCGCGGACTTTGTAAATCTGTATTCTGAAACGCGGGGAATTACGCGGTTTCGGGCGGTGCTGCTGAGTTTACAGTTGTTTAACCGCCATCCGCAGGTGCGCGCGGCAGGGTTCCCGGGGGTGCCGCTGGGGGATCTGGAGGCGTTTGTGGCGAGCGGTGTGCCGCAGAGCAGTGAGGCATTGGAGGCTTGGCTTCGGGAACACCCCTCGGCGTTTTTGGAGCGGCTGCTGCAGTGGAGCCTGGCGGTGAATGCGGCAATCTTGAAGTCTGGAACCGTCTTTCCTGTATATCAGGGGGCACGAGAGGCGCTGCAGAAGATGCGGGGGCGCAGTGAAACGGGAATTGTATCGCAGTCGCCAGAGCGTGTTCTTCGGCAGGATTGGGGCAGTCATGGGCTGTTGGCGTTTGTGGATCATGTGGCAGGGCAGGAGATGGGCGATAAAGTGGCGCAATTGACCTGTTTGACGGCGGGGCGGTATCCGCGGGAACGCGTGCTGATGATTGGGGACGCGCCGGGCGATCTGCGGGCTGCGCGTGCGTTTGGATGCCGTTTTTATCCCATTCTTCCCGGGCACGAGGAAGCCTCGTGGGCGCGGTTTAATGGGGAGATTTATGATTTGTTCGCAGGCGGGGAGTATACGCCGGAGCTGGAGCGTGCGTGTATTGACGTGTTTGTTTCGGCGCTGCCTTCTGTGGCACCCTGGGAGGAGCCGGCGAAATGAAGCAGGTGTTTAACTTTTGTGCCGGGCCGGCGATGCTGCCGACGCAGGTGCGTGAGGCGCTTCGTGCAGATTTGGAGGCATGGCAGGGATTGGGGCGTTCGGTAGTGGAAGTGTCTCACCGGACGCCCGCCTATGCGGCCTTGCAGGCGCGGGCTGAGGATAATTTGCGGCGGCTGCTTGGCCTGGATGCATCGTATGTTATTCTGCTGCTTCAGGGAGGGGCTTCCGGGCAGTTCGCGATGCTGCCGTATAACTTTCTTCGGGAGGGGGCGGCGGCAGATTATGTGGTGCAGGGCTATTGGGGGGAGCGTGCTGCGCAGCAGGCGGCGCGCGTGGGGCGTGTGCGCAGATTGACGGATCCGGGAGCGTGGAACTCGCAGGCACTTTATGCACATGTAACCACGAATGAAACGATTTCCGGGATTGCACTGCCGGAGACGTTTGAGCAGCCCAAGATTCCGCTGTGTGCAGATATGAGCAGCGATATTCTTGCGGCGCCTCGAGACTATTCCCGTTACGATTTGTTTTATGCCGGGGCGCAAAAAAATCTGGGGGTGGCGGGGCTGGCGGTGGTGGCGGCGCGTAAAGAGTTTCTTTCGCATGCCCGGCGCAACCTGCCAGCGGCATTCTGTTACCTAGAGCATATCCGCGCGGGGGGGCTGTATCATACGCCGAATGCATTTGCGGTGGATGCGCTGGTGCATTTGACCGATTGGCTGCTGGAACAGACACTGGAAGTTGTTTGGGCGCGCAACGCCCGCAAGGCGGCGAAGCTGTATGTGGCGTTGGATGCGTCTGCATTCTGGCGCCCGCTTGCGCCTAGGGAGCGCCGGTCGCGGACGAACGTAACATTCCGGCTGCCAACGGCGGCATTGGAGGCAGAGTTCCTAGCGCAGGCGGAACAGGCCGGGTTGGTGGCGCTGAAGGGGCACCGCGCAATGGGGGGTGTGCGTGCGTCCTTATATAATGCTTTTCCTGAAGCTGGAGTGGATGCGTTGGTTGCATTCATGGAGGCTTTTGAACGGGCTCATGGGTGAGTATGAGCCGAATGCTGAAAGGAGCCGTTGATGGCTATTGAGACAGAAGTTTACGCCGATGGCGTGTATCAGATTCACATGATTGAGCAGACGATTCGCCTGGATTTGATGCGATTGCAGCCGAGCCCGGAGAATACAACGCCTGTGCCGAAACCTTTTGAACGAGTGGTGCTTACGCCGCAGGGTTTCTTGCGGACGTATGAGGCTATGACGCAGATTGTGAAGAAGCTGGAAGAATTGGGGCTGATTCGCCGGAATCCTGACGCAAAGAAGTAATCCGTTCTGGGCTGAATGGCTGATGTGTTCGGCTTGCTTGAAAATGGGGCAGAGACGGCTTTGGATTTTCCGGCTGTGGGTGCTTCAGGATTGAGCCCGATGAGAAGAAAACTGGAATAATCTGTTTTCTTGCTTGACGGATGGATGTTGAACATGATATTCTACCATGACTTTTTGACAGCCCCGTTAGAGAGATTTTGGAGGTTTCACATGGGAACTGGTCGTACCCTTAATAAGAAGCCGGCGACGCGTCCGGTCAAGTCCGTTGGTGCTCGTCGCCGCCGGGATGCGGTTCAGCGTAAGCGCTTGGTGGCTCTTGGCATGGATGAAGCGGTGGTGGCGAAGCTCAACGCGGTGCAGATTCGCGATTATCTTCGTACGCCGGCCAAGACGAAGGCGGCGTTCGCCAAGTAAGCTGCAGAGCCCGAGGCGATGTTTGCCTGCCGTTCTTTGGCGGGTGGCACGTAAGGGATCTGTGTTGCAGACAGGGAGCACATCCGTTTTTTGCGGATGTGCTTTGTTTTTGCGGAGGACGGAATGAAACCTTTCTTGGAACGGTTGGCACAGCGGCGGAAGTTTGGTATTCGCCCCGGGCTGGAAACGATGCGGGCGTTGTGTGCGGCACTGGGGAATCCGCAGGAATCGTTTGCAGTGATTCATATTGCCGGGACAAATGGGAAGGGGAGTGTGGCGGCGATTTGTGAGGCGGCATTGAGGTCGATGGGGCTTCCGGTGGCGCGGTATACTTCGCCGCATCTTGTTCGGGTGAACGAGCGCTTTGTGATAAATGGGCAGATGGTTTCGGATGACGCGTTGGCGCGTGCGTTGGATGGGGTTGAAGCGGCAAGTATTCGGGCGGGGCTGGAGCCGACGTTTTTTGAGGTGCTGACGGCGTGTGCGTGGGTGCTTTTCCGTGAAGCCGGGGTTCGGCTGGTGGTTGCAGAGGTGGGCATGGGCGGCCGGTGGGATGCAACGAATGTAATCGCTGCGCCGTTGGTTTCGGTGATTACGCATGTGGCGTTGGATCATTGTGCAGTTTTAGGGGATACGCTTGAGGCGATTGCCAGAGAAAAAGCGGGGATTATCAAGCCCGGGCGCCCGGTGGTGATTGGGGCGATGGATGCGCGTGCGAAACGCGTTCTTGAAGAGACGGCGAAAGCGTACGGGGTTCCGCTGCATGATGCGGCAAAAGAGATTCGCGTGGCGGTGTCTCGGCGAACCATTCATGGGCAGACGTTGCAATGCTCTTCGCCTGCGTGTGATTATCCTGCGGCATTGACGCGGCTGGCGGGGGCGTATCAGGTGGAAAATGCGGCCACGGCATTGTGTGCGCTGGAACGGTTGGCAGAGCAGGGGGTGCCGGTGCCGCCAAAGGCCTTTGCGGAGGCCTTGCGAACGGTTTCGTGGCCGGGGCGGTGCCAATTGATAGCTGAGGAACCGGCGACGTTTCTGGATGGCGGGCATAATCCGGATGCGCTTCGGGCCTTGTCCCTGGCGCTGAAGTCCATGCATATCCGCCGCAGAGTTGCGCTCGTGTGCGGATTTTGTGGGGATAAGGCGGTGGGGGAGGCGTTGCGGGAGATTGCGCCGTTGATTTCATGTGCTTGGACGGTGCCGCTGCAGAATGAACGGGGTCTGACGCCGGAGGCTTTGGCAGAGGAGGCATCGCGGGCAGGGATTGCGACGGTAATCCCGATGCCGAGTGTGGAAGCTGGGTTGGAATCGGCCACCATTTGGGCGCAGGAGAATCAAGGGACGGTATTGATTTGCGGCTCTCTCTTTCTGGTTGGCGAGGTTTTGGCTTTGCACGGGGAAATGGGGAGCTCGGGTGAGATCGATCCAAGCGAGGGGCTCCGTGCGCATTGATCCGCCAGTAGATACGGACGTCCGCTGGATTTATGAGGACGAACGCATGTTGGTGGTGGATAAGCCGGCAGATTTGCCGGTGCATAGCAGCGGCAGTTATCGGACGCATACGCTGGAGTTTCTATTAAAACGGTATCGCCCTGGAAATACGATTCACCTGATTTCGCGGTTGGATCGTGAGACAAGTGGGCTGGTATTGGTTGCGAAAGATCCTGAAATGGCTGCTATTTTGGGAAAAGTGCCGAAAGTAAAGCGTTATCAGGTGGTTGTCGAGGGGGTGTTTCCGGGGGGGAAGTGGTGTGCAGCAGGGGAGATTCATCGGTGTAATGAGCCGCCGGTGTATTCCATGCGTCGGTTGGAGGGGGCAGCCTTATATACGGCGCTCCCACCCTTGTCTCTGAACCGCGGAGCGGCTACGTGGTTTGAGCGGATGGGGGAGGGGCCATGGCCGGGAACAACGCTGCTTCAGGCAGAATTGGTAACAGGCCGAACGCATCAGATTCGGGCATCACTGCGCTCGCTTGGGTTCCCTGTGGTGGGAGACAAGGTGTATGGACTGGATCCTACGTGGTTCTTGAAACTTCGGGAAGATCGGTTGACGGTGGAGGATTGGCGCCGTATGCGGGTGCCGAATCAGGCGTTGCGTGCGGTGGAGCTTTATGTGGCGGGGAGAACGTTTAGGAGTGTTCGTTCGGCATGGGTGCCTGCCTGGCAGGCGTAAAGAGTATAAGACCAAACGGTGCGTATGGTCTTATTTCCCGACACAGAAGGTGGAGAACACGTGATCGAGCAGATCATCAGAATATGTTTTCCCGAGCAGGCGGCCAATGGCTTCGGCTGCCATACGTAATTGCTGCGCGGCGGGAACGAGACCCCAGGCGCCGCGGGCAAAAAGCTCCGCGGCCTGCCTGACGGATGTTTCGGCTTCTGAGAGTTCTGCATACTGGCGCGCATTGGCAAGCATGGCGTGCGGTGTTTCGTTGGCAGAGAGATGAAGCGCTTGCCGGAGCAGGGAACACACGGTTTCCCTGGCGGTATCTGGGTTGGTTTTTACTGAAATGGAGGGGAGTGAAGCGCAGCAGGGGCATCCGAGATCGCTTTTGGTTTGAATAGCAAGGACATTCGGCGGAGGAGGCTCGGGATCATCGGCGGCAATGAGATAGAGCACGGCATCTGCCTGTTCAAGCATGGCGCGGGCACGAGCGACCCCTTCCTGTTCAACGATGCCCGGTGCGTCGCGCAGGCCGGCAGTATCCATGAGCCGCAGAGGAATGCCGGAGAGCAGAAATGTTTCCTCAATTGTGTCCCGCGTGGTGCCGGGCTCATGGCTGACAATAGCTCGGTTACATCCGAGAAGCAGATTGAGGAGAGAGGATTTTCCGGCATTGGGTTTCCCCGCAATGACCACAAGAGCCCCCTCTCGAAGCAGACGCCCTTCGTGCCAGGATTGCAACAGGTGTTGGAGTGCACCCGAAAGCTTTTGAATCCGGGCAGAGAGATCGTTTAGGAGGGGCTCCGGCAGCTCGCCCTCATCAAAGTCCAAAACATGCTCCACGTGCGAAGAGCAGGCCAGAACTTCCTCATAAAGAGGGGTGAGCTGGCGTCCGAGTGCGCCTTGCAGGTTGGCTCTGGCGGCACGCTCCGCACGGGGCGATTGCGCGGCGATGAGGTCGGCCACCGCTTCTGCCTGAGTGAGATCCAGCTGCCCGTTGACAAAGGCTCGGCGCGTAAATTCTCCTGGTCCGGCGGGGCGTGCGCCTAATTGCCACAAGCGTTCAAGCACGGCAGTAACGATTACGCGGCTGCCATGGACGCAGAGTTCGATCACGTCTTCTCCGGTATAGCTGTGCGGTGCCCGGAAAAAGAGTAAAAGCGCATCATCCAGTGTTTCATTTTGTGCGTTCAGGAGATTGGCGTAGACGAACGTCCCTGCTCGGCGTTTACTGGGAGGTGTTTTTAACGCAGTGAGCTGATCGGCGATAGCATAGACACCTGAGCCGCTCATACGGATGAGCGCTACGCCGCCAAGCCCTGGTGCGGTGGCACATGCGGCAATGACGTCAGAATCACTCGGAGAGGCAATGTCGGGCATAGGCGCAGAAGACTTCCTGAACCGTTTGAACGGGGGCGACGAGGGTTGGTTCGATCCCTCCGTTTCGCAGCGTTTCCGCCGTGGGGTTCCCCATAGCAAGTACATCGCATGCATGCGGGCGATCTTGCGCCAGCCAGGCCTTCGCTGCAGAAGAGGAGGCTAGAAAGACGGCATCGTAGGGTGGAATTTGAACATTCGCAATCGGCAGCGTACGGTAAATGGGAAGGTCTTTGACGCGTGCACCGCGTGTTTTCAGTGCTTCAGCAAGGGAGCTCCCAGCCTCTTCACTACGTACGCGCAGGATTCGCCATCCGGTTAAATCGTCTGGCAGCGCGGTAAGCAATCCGCGGGAAGAAAAATCGTTTGTCGGCAGGGTAACATTCAAGTGAAGCGGTGCAAGCACGTGTGCGGTGCCGGGGCCGGTCGCCAGGAGGCGTTTGGGGAGAAACTGAATAGGGCAATCCAACTGAGAGAGAAGAAACCGCGCCGCTGTGGGAGATGTAACCAGCAGGTGGGTATAAGCCTTACTCGGGCGGATTTTGACTCGTGCGGCAGCTTCGAAGCGGATTAGAGGGCGAAGAACGGGCACTCCGCCAAAGTCTACAATGGCTGTTCGAGCGTTTGCTGCCACATCCGGGCTTCCGGTTACCCAAACTTTTCGCCCCGCAAGCGGCCCTAGTGCGGGAAAACGGGTGGTGGCGGCGGCTCCGACAAGAATGAGCCCGGCTGGTTGATCTTCTATGGGTGAACCAGGCTGACGGGAGGGCGTTTGCAGCGTGCTTACTGTGCCGCGCTGGATTTGCTGCGTGGGCGCTCCGGCATTGTAAACGATGGCGCAGGGCGTGTCGGGGGAATACTGCTTGGCAAGTTCATTAAATCGTGCCAAACCCATAAAATAAACATCAGTTGAGTGCGTGCCTGTGCTGCGGGGCGTCTCCACACGGAACCCCTTGCTTTCTCCGCGCCGTGTCAGCAACAGCCCTGTGGCGGTAGTCGCGGCGGCCAAAGCGGAAACTCCCGGCCAGACGCGGAATGGAATACCATCGGCCACAAGCGCTTCCGTTTCTTCAGCGAGACGGCCAAACAGGCCGGGATCCCCGCCTTTCAGTCGCACCACCCGCTCACCGCGCCGGACATGTTGGCCAATGAGCCGGGTGATTTCCGCTTGCGGCAGAGCGTGGGCGCCACTTCGTTTCCCGACATAGATTGTCTTGCCGGGTGTTTCACGGACAAGAGCCTCATCCATGAGTGCATCATAGATGACACAATCGGCCTGTTTCAGTTCGCGAAGCCCCGCTATTGTACACAGCTCGGCATCGCCTACGCCTGCGCCTACAAAGCGCACAGCTTTGATGAACAGATTGCGCAGCTGCTGCAACCGCCGATCCTGCCGGCGAAACGTGAGTGCAAGCACCCCCTGTCCTGGAGGCGGAGTGAGCTCATCGAGCGGGATATAAGCAGAAATTCGCTCCTGCAGTCCAAGCCGGTGCAAGGCGGCCGCGGCCACAACAATCGCATCATAGTCGCCGGCATCCAGCCTGCGAAGCCGTTCTGGAATGGTGCCGCGAAGGGTGGTCTGGCGGGCATTCGGGAAGATCCGGGCGGCCCAGTCTGCCCGTCTGGTGCTGCTGATGCCAATCGTTTTTGGATGGGGGCAGGTGGAGATAAGGCAATCGCGCGGGTCTTCCCGCCAGGGGAGCCAAACCCAATCCAACGCGGTTTCGTCGGCCGCATCACCTTCTAATTGTTGGAGTGTCTGCGGTAGATCCTTTGCAGAGTGGATGGCACAGTCAATTTCGCCTTGGCGCAGGGCTTCGTCTAAATCGCGTGTAAAGAAGTCCTCCGGGCTTTCACGCAAATCGAGCGCCAGGTTGCGATCTCCGGGCGAAGAAAAGGGGATTAGCGAGAAGGAGAGAGCATCGCCGAACCACTTCTGCAGGTGAGCAATGGCATGCTTGGCCTGTAAAAGGGAGAGCTGCGAATCACGGGCTCCAACACGGAGAGACTCAGTCATGGCGCAGGCTCTCCTGATAGGCATTTTCGGCAATCGATTGAATCTGTTCAAGCTGTCCGGTTCTGCGGAGATAATTGCCGCGCAGAGCATCCAGGTCGCGGACGCCGGTTTCTCCGGCAATGTTTCGGGGGGCACCCAAGTCATAGGCGGGCACACCGTTCAGTGCTTCTGCCTGGAAAATGGGGTGGGGTACGGAGAGTGCGGTAATGAACCGGTTGGCTCCACGCACCGCAGCTGCCCAGTCTTTTAATGGGCGGCAGTCTTCCCCGGGGAGCGGATGCGTGTGGTAGAGAACGGTTACGGTAAGCCCCAGAGACTTGGCTTTGGCCACTGCGGCGCATCCGAGACGCCCCGTGCCGGCAATGACTACGCGCCCGGTTGCTCCTTCCAGGGCGAGATCCTCCACCTCAAGTTTCGGAAGGCGCGGCTCAACAGCCTGCCGGACGGCTTGTGCGCGGCGCAAGGCTTCCGCATAGGCCTGCTGCAAGGGGCCGTGTGCCCAGCCGGCGTGTCGAGCTTCTTCCACTGCATCACGAACTTGTCCAACGATATGGAACTCGCCAATCATATGCGAACGCATCCCTGCGAGCACCATTGTCAGGTGATGCATGGCAGCTTCGCCGGAGAACGAATAGGCATTCTTCGGAAGATGCATTGCGTGTTCAAGCAGACCGCTCTGGATCAGCTCCGGTGCGGCCCAGGCCAGCAGCTCCGTTCGGTTACACGTGGTGAGAAGCACCCATCCGTAAAGCCCGTTTAAAAATGCGAGCCGACGAGCCAGCACCTCTTTTGGCGGCAAGGGTACGGCGCATTCAATGCCATGAATGAAGCAGGTACCGGGAGAACAGAGTGTGAGGAACCGCGCCAAGGTGTTTTTGACCTCTTTGGCTGTTCGGCAGCTCTTTCCGCAGGTTGAAACGGAAACGAGCAGGCCATCGGCGCGGAATGTGGCCGGTAGGATAAAGTCGGCTTCAGCCCAACCGCCATCTGCGCAGCAACAGGGCACACATGCCGCCCGAGCAGCGTTTAGGATTGCACGATTGACGTACTTGTCGTTGGTACAGGCCAGAACCAGGCAGCAGCCATCCACATCTTCCGGGCGGAAGGTTCGGCATTGAAGGTCTTCTGCCAGTGCGGCCGCTTCCGGTAAAGCTTGCGGGCAAACCAAGCGGATTCGGGCGCCGGCTTCGCGGAGGGCATGTGCCTTACGGAGCCCGACGCGTCCGCCGCCGACAACGAGCACCCATTTGCCCTCCACAAGGAGGTTAGCCGCCAAGGTGTTGACTTCCGGCCGCGTGGTCAGGGGCGCCGTTGATTTTTGCGGTGGGGGAAGGTTTTGAGGTTTAGAGCCAGGTAGATTGGCTGCCTCAGGCAAAACCAGTGCCGGGAGCTCTTCCCAAAGCGCCTCTGGGAAAGTTTTAGCCGCGGCCTGTTTCAGAAAAGCGCAGGATTCTGCATTGATGACGGCATCGCGCTGGCCGGGGAACTGATTATAGATCACACGGCAAACGGTTGCACCCCGGGCTTTGAGTGCCTCAAAAGCCAACAGGGTTTGGCTGATGGAGCCGAGAATACCGCCGGTAACGAAGATGATTGGCCATTGTTGCCGGCAGACAAAGTCAAGCGTCAACACCGTTTCCGTCAACGGAACAAGGAGCCCTCCTGCACCTTCCACCAGAATGTCTTCATATCGCGCTTCAAGCGAATGGATCGCGTTCAATACGTGTTCCAGATTGACTTCCCGGTGCTCAAGCCGGGCTGCCAAGTGGGGCGAACAGGGATAAGTAAAGATCTCCGGCGCGGTGATACCTGCGCGGTCTTCGGGGAACTGTACCCCCATCATGGCTCGATGCCGGGCAATATCCTCCGATTCTCCGGAATTCCCTGTCTGAACAAGTTTCACTGTAATGACCCGACGCCCGGCATCGAGCAGCCGCTTGGCTAACCAACCGGTTGCGATGCTCTTGCCGGCGTCGGTATCAACGCCACTGACGAAATAAACCATAACGACCTCTACTCCGGAGCAGTTTATCAAAAATGACCCTCTGCTGCCCCATTCTTCAGTGCCCGTTTACCGGGTGGCGACAACAGAATGCGTACGGAATTCTTGGAGGCATCGTGCGGCAGAAGCATGGTACATTGCGACGTTCTTTCATACGTTTGGCGTTGAGAAGACTTGCCCCAAGATGTCGGTGTCCCCGCCTAGAGGAGCCTCTTGGTGCTTGAATTCTGGAACCCGGCGGCGGCGCGGAGCGGGGGGGGTAAAAAAGAGCCGCGCGGCTCTCTCCTACCGCACGGCCCTTGGGAAATCAGAAAAGCGCTAACGGCGCAGCGTTGTGTTACAGGTTGGCATCCTCCCGAATCCATTCTTCGATGTCCGGATACTTTTCGCTGTTACCATAAACGTTACATCCGCGCTGACTGTCGATGGCACACAGGCAGAACAGTCCGAGCGAGCCCACAAACGGCACCAGCGCCACAAGCACCCACCAGCCCGAGAAGCCAATATCGTGCAGGCGGCGCACGGAAACGGCTAGCAGAGGGCAGAACACAGCTAGGGAGAACACGGTTTCCGGCACGTGTGAATGCACCATTGCGCCCAACGAGGCCAGAATCATATTCCCAACTACACAAAAAAGCAGGAAGGTCCAATACTCCGCTCTGCGAGCACGGCCATGGAAACAGAAAGCGTTGTGAAAACAGCGAAGAATCAGGGTCATGGCGAGCATATCCTTTCTGAAACCTGAAAACAGACTTGAAGATCCAAGCTTTACGGTCAGACATCATGAGTATACTCTTTTCAAAGCGTTCCGCCAAGGGGTGCAATTCGGAAACAGAGAGGATAAGCGGGTTTTCTCTGTCGCGGAAGTCTAACCTTCTCAGCTTGCCAAAAGGGTACGGAGGGGGTATACTCTGTGATTATTACTTGAATATCCGCTGGAAGGAGTTGGATTATGGAATTGCTGAAGCAGATTTGCGCTAAAGCCAAGGGCTCGGGGCGCACGATTGTATTGCCCGAAGGGCAGGATCCGCGTGTGATTAAGGCTGCGAATCTGGCCGTTCAGGAGAATGTCGCCAAGATTATTGTGTTGGGTACGCCTGAAGAGATTACGTTTTCTGAGAATGCAGCCGGAATGAAGCTGGCGGCGGACGTTCAGGTGATTGACTATACGCAGGGTGCGCTTCTGGAGGAGCTTGCTCAGGCTTTTTATGAGAAGCGTAAGGCCAAGGGCATGACGCCAGAAGGGGCGCGGCAGGCATTGCTGGATAAGCGGATTTACTTTGGTGCGATGATGCTCGCTCTAGGTAAAGCTGATGGGCTTGTGGCCGGCTCGATTGCCTCAACGGGTGATATGCTGCGGGCGGCGTTTCAGTGCGTAGGGACAGCGCCCGGGATCAAGCTGGCGTCTTCAACCTTCCTGATGGGGCTGCGCAAGCCAACGGCTGCGGGTGATGATGTGCTGTGTTTTGCGGACTGCGCGGTGAATCCATGCCCAACGGCAGAGCAGATGGTTGACATTGCCTTGGCTACGGCGCGGACTTTCCGCGCGTTGGTTGGGAAGCAACCGAAGGTGGCATTTCTTTCCTTTTCATCCAAGGGTTCGGCCAAGCATGAGTTGGTGGACAAAGTGGCAGAGGCTACGCGTTTGACGAAGGCGAAGTTTGAGGAGTTGGGGCTGGACGCGGTGGTGGATGGCGAGCTCCAGGCCGACGCGGCGATTGTGCCTTCTGTGGCGCTTCAGAAGAACCCGGGCGGGGCGATTAAGGGTGATGCCAATGTGCTCATTTTCCCGGATTTGCAAGCCGGAAATATCTGCTACAAGCTGGTTCAGCGATTGGCGGACGCAACGGCGCTCGGTCCGATTGTGCAGGGTGTGGCTAAACCGATCAACGACTTGTCGCGCGGGTGCAGCGCAGAGGATATCTTCGGCAATATCTGCATCACCGTTGGGCAGACCCTATAATTGGCAGCTCAACGTGGCGTTTGCTTCCGGCGACCGGTGCTTTCTGATTGCCTTGAACCGTGTGCCGAATGTGGGCATGGCCAAGGTGAGATCGCTTTTGCGGGCGTATGGTTCGCTCGCGGCAGCGGCAGCGGTGTCGCCGGAAGATATAGCGGCTGACTGCAAGGATATAGGCCCGGTGCTTGCGCAGGCGATCGTTTCGGCGTTCCGGAATGGAATGGCGGAAGCGGAGCTGGCGCGGGCGCGAGCCGGGCATTTTCGCTTGCTCACGCCGGATGAGCCGGAGTGGCCGCAGGCGCTGCAGGAGCTGGAGTCGCCGCCGCTGTGCTTATATTGCCTGGGGGATGTGTCGCTGCTTCGGCAACCAGCGGTGGCAATAATCGGTACACGCCGGGCTTCAGTGTATGGCATGGAGCAGGCGCGGAAGTTTGCTCAACGGTTGGCTTCGGCGGATGTGCAGGTGCTCAGCGGGTTGGCGGAAGGGGTCGATTCCGCAGCGCACGAAGGGGCGCTGCTGGCGCCGGCTTCAGCGGCCGGTAAGACGATTGCGGTGATTGGAGCGGCGTTGGACAGGGTTTATCCGGAGAGCCGCAAGCCGCTGGCGCAGGAGATCGTAGCACGCGGCGGATTGTTGGTAAGTGAATATGCATTTGGGCGCCACGCGGATAAGCAGACATTCCCGCAGCGCAATCGGATTGTGGCGGCGCTGTCACGACAGGTCCTGGTGGCAGAGACGGCTGAGCGCGGCGGAACGATGATTACCGTGGGTTTTGCCCGGCGGCTCGGACGGGCGATTTATGCGTTTCCGGGACGGTTGGATTGGCCGTCATTTGCGGGAAATCACGCGCTGATTGCTTCGGGCGCGGCGCGGCTGGCGCTGTCTCCGGAACAGATGTTGGATGCATTGGACGGGCTTTTCTCCAAAATAGCACCGAATACGCCAGGGGAATCCGTTTTGCCGGCGGGGCTCTCAGAAGATGAGGCGCAGATTTATGAGGCGGTTGGAACGGAAGGCGTATCACTGGATGAGCTTTGCCGGAAGACAGGGCTGCCGATGCCGCAGGTGATGACGTTGACGATTGGGCTTCAAATGCGCAGGCGGCTGCGTCCGCTTCCGGGCGGATTGGTGCGCCGTGTATAACAACAGATTGCGGCGGAAAAGAAAACAGGCGGAAGAACATCCGCCTGTTTTTTATATGTCTTGAAAGGTCGTTCAGGCTTCACTGTGGATGATTGGCAGGCGCAGCGTAAAGGTGGTGCCATGGCCGGGAGTGGAGGCTACGTGGATGGTTCCATGATGGAGGAGAATCGTGTGCTTGACGATGGCAAGTCCAAGACCGGTGCCGCCGAGATCACGCGAGCGGTCTTTATGGACGCGGTAGAAGCGCTCGAAGAGGCGGGGAAGGTGTTCGGCGGTGATACCGCAGCCTTCATCGCGAACGGTGATTTCGGCCTGGGAGCCTTCGATCCGGCATGCGAGGGTGGCAGTTGGAGAGTTTGCGTGACGCATGGCATTGGCGAGGAGGTTGACAAGTGCTTGCTCCAGGAGCCGGGCATCGCCCATCAGCGTGGCATCATGCGCGGGAAGCTGAAGGATGAGCTTCACGCCGCGGCGGTCGGCTTCGTCTTGGCAGAGCGCGATGACACTTTGGAGAAGAGCGTCCAGATGCAAGAGGGCAAACTCTTTTTCCGGAGCGGTCTGCCGGCGCTCAATGGCGGCAAGTGAAAGAATGTCGTGCACGAGATCGTTGAGGCGGCGGCTCTGCCGAGAGAGGATGTCGAGACATTTTTGCCGGCCTTCGGGAGGAAGGGGCGTGTCGGTGAGGGTTTCGACGGTGGAAAGGATGGCTGTGAGGGGTGTCTTGATTTCGTGGGAAACATTGGCTACGAAGTCGGAGCGGAAGGCTTCCAGACGGCGCAGGTCGGTGAGGTCGGTGAGAACCAGCAGAATGCAGAGCGCACCATCACGTTCCATGCGTACGGCGTGAGCCAGGAGGGACCGGCGCACATCGCCATCATCGAACAGCACTTCTCGGGCATGAATCGTGGGTTCTTCAAACGCTGATCGGACATAGGCCACGAGTTCAGCACAGGCGGTGCGTTCAATACGGAAGCCTTTCCAACGGATGTTTTGGCCGAAGAGCTTAGCGGCGGCACGGTTGGCGCGAAGAATCTCACCATCGTGTGCAACGAGGAGGAGCGGCTCGCGCATGGTGTTGAAAAGGGCATCAAATTCGTTGCGTTCGCGGCGGAGCTGATCAATACGCAGGCGGAGCTGGCGAGCCATGATGGCAACGGCGTGAGCTAATTCGCGCAGGGGGCCGCTGTGCGGGATAGCAATGGGGGTTGCCAGCTTTCCGCGGGCAATGGCAGTGGCGGCAGTTTGCAGCGTGATGAACTGCGGGCGGACGCGGAGGAGCAGATACCCCAACAAAAGCCCGGCGAGAGCCGCACCAATGAGGAGCGCCAGTGTTACAGCCCAGCGGACTTGGGTGAGTGCGCCGTTGATGGCGGTCATGGGCATAGAGGTGCGGATGACCCACCCATCTTCGCGGAGCGCATGATAAAGCAGCCAGGACCCCATGGTTACGGAATAGCGCACACTGAAAGCGGAGGGTTCGGCTTCGGTTTCCGGGAAGGGTGCTGCATCCCGCACTTCGGGGCGTTTGGCATGGTTGGCCAAATCGGCTGCAGTGGCATCGGAATCAGCTACAACGGTGCCGTTTGGGTTAATGATGGTGAGGCGCAGAGGGCGGCCGTGAAAGAAGGCAATCCGGTCGGCTACGGCGCGAACGTTGCCGGCTTTGAGATCCTCGCGCAATAGCTCGGCAAAGAATTGCGTTCGTTCGGCAAGTGCAGTTTTAGCTTCAGCCAGAACGGTATGCTCGAATGCGCGGAATTGCGCCATGAGCAGCCCAACGGCAAGGACTGCAAGCAATAATACGCCTGCGGGGAGGGAGAAAAGAAGGAAATCACGCTGTTTCATGGAAGCCTCAATAGGCAGGGTCAAGCGAGGAAAGGGCGCGCATCCGGTACCCTACGCCGCGGACGGTTTCAAGCCGTTCGCCAAAGGTGCCGAGTTTGCGGCGGAGATTGACGATGGTGACATCAACGGCGCGGTCGGTTACGGGATAATCATCCCCTTTGGTTCGGCTGACGATTTGGGTTCGGGTGTAGACGTGCCCGGGGTGGGCGCACAGCAGGTAGAGAAGGTCAAACTCACCGCAGGTGAGCGGGATCTCCTTGCCAGCCAAGGTTGCGCGGCGTTGGCCAGGAGTGAGCGTAAGACCCGCGTAACGAAGATATTCTTCGGGAGCTTCTTCCTCTCCCCGCCTCAACAACGCGCGAATGCGGGCGATGAGCACCTTGTTGCTGAAGGGCTTGGTGACATAGTCGGAAGCGCCCATCTCCAGCCCGAGGACGACATCGCTCTCTTCACTTTTTGCCGTGAGCATCAGGACAGGAATGGACGCGGTGTCGGCATGTTCGTGCAGGCGCCTGAGCACGCCTAATCCGTCAAGTCCAGGAAGCATCCAGTCTAATAAAATCAAATCAGGCTTCAACGTTTTGGCGCGCTCCAGTGCCTGCAGGCCGTCTTCTGCTTCACATGTTGTGTACCCGGCGGCCTGGAGGTTGAACCGGATTAATGCACGGATGGCTTCTTCGTCTTCAACGATCAGAATCATGTTGCTCATGGATATTCTCCGGCGCATCGAGCCGCTGGGCATGGCGGACGATTTGCCCTTCCTCTAAGTAAATGACATCTTCGCAGATATTGGTGGCGATATCGGCAATTCGCTCCAACGCCCGTGAAATGCTCAGACACCCGAGAGTATAACCTGCCTGCTTAGGGTATTGCAAGAGCCGTCGGCGAACATCGCGGACGGTGGCCGCGTGCAGGGCGTCAACCGCATCGTCTGAGGCGATGACGCGGCGGGCGAGGTCGGGCCGATGGCAAACAAAGGCATCGAGCGCCTGCCGCAGCATTCGATGTGTTTCGCTAAGCATGGCGGAAAAGTCGAAGCGTTCGCCGCCTGGTTCCGGCTGCCCCTCTGGGTCTAACGTGCGGGCGGCAATTCCGGAAGCCAGATCGGCCGCACGTTCAAGCTCTCCGTTGATCTTGAGAATGGTAACAAGGAGCCGCAGATCTCCAGCCACGGGTTGATAGAGCGCCATCAGTTTGAGGCACTCCTCCTCAATGCCCACTTCCTCGGCATCGATGGCCGAATCGGCTTCTACAAGGGTGCGTGCGCCGGTTTCGTCATTCTCGGCAAATGCACGCAGGGCACCCACAAGCGCATGATCGGCAGCAGTGGCCAGATCAAGCAGGCGTTGTTTCAGGGTTTCGATTTCATAGTTAAAACGGTCGCGCATGACGGTCTCCTTTCTGTCGGGCGATTAACCGAAACGTCCGGTGATGTATTCTTCGGTTTTCTTTTCACGGGGTGCGGTGAAGAGCTGCTGTGTGGGGCCGGTCTCAATGATGCGCCCTTTGTAAAAGAAGGCCGTCTGGTCGCTGATACGGGCGGCCTGCTGCATGTTGTGCGTAACGATCACGATGGTAAACCGCTGGCGCAGCCGCAAAACCAGGTCTTCGATCTTGAGGGTGGCCACGGGGTCAATGGCACTGGTGGGTTCATCCATCAGGAGCACTTCCGGCTCGGCCGCAATGGCACGGGCAATACAAAGGCGCTGCTGCTGCCCCCCGGAGAGGGCGAGGCCGGACTTTCTCAGCTGGTCTTTCACCTCATCCCATAAGCTTGCCCCTTGCAGTGCCGCTTCTACGCGCGCTTCCACTTCACTCCGCGAAAGCCGAAAATGCAGCCGCAACGGATAGGCCACATTGTCAAACACACTCATAGGAAAAGGCGTCGGCTTCTGGAAGATCATTCCAACGCGCCGCCGCAGCGCTAGAAGATCCGTCTTGGCGTCTAGGATGTTTTGCCCATCCAGCAGCACTTCACCTTCGGCTCGTTGGCCGCGATAAAGTGAATAAATCCGGTTATACGTGCGCAAGTGCGTGGACTTTCCGCATCCGGAGGGGCCGATTACGGCCGTGATCCGATGCTCGGGGATGTCCAGATTATTTTCGAACAGCGCCTGATGCCCGCCTTCGTAAAAAAAGGAGAGGTTACGGGCGCGGATTTTGATTTTGGGTTCTTCAGGTGTCATATCAAGCTTTCTTCTCACGGAACAGAATCCGCGTAGTGAGATTAATGGCCAGAACAACCAACGTGATGATTAAGGCTGCCCCCCATCCCGCGCGATGCATGGATTCAAAGGGCGAGTTCGTAGCATACTCCGTGATCAAAACCGGAATATTGGCCGTTGGGCCCGAGGCGAAGCGCGTTGGCCACGCATCCGCAAACAACGCTGTAAATAACAGCGGCGCCGTTTCTCCGGAAACACGTGCGACGGAAAGCAGCACCCCCGTGATTAAGCCATTTCGCGCCGAGCGGCAAATAATCTGCAGGGTTACCCGGCAGCGCGTCAGCCCCAATGCCAGCCCGGATTCCCGCAGCGTGTCCGGCACCATCCGCAGCATATCTTCGGTCGTCCGCATCACAACCGGGAACATGAGGATTGCCAGGGCTACCGAACCTGCAAATCCCGAAAACGTACCCATGGGAACCACAATCACCGTGTAGGCAAACAATCCCACGATTACCGAAGGCATTCCCATCAGGACGTTCGCGCAAAACCGTAAGGCCGCCGCCGTGCGCGATTGTTTGCCGAACTCTGCCAGCCAGATTCCTGCAGCTAATGCCGGCGGAATCGCCATCCCGGCAGCCGTCAGCGTAATCAACAGCGTGCCCAGCAGCGCATTGGCAATTCCCGCGCCCGGCAGACCATACGGCTTGGAAGGGTTCGTCAGGAAATCCCATCCCAAAACCGTCGCTCCCCGCATGACAATGGTTCCCAGCACCCATAGCATCGCCCCTACGGCCATGGCCACTGCCAGGAGGGAACATCCTGCCACCAAGCGATCCTGAACCTTACGCCAGAATGGCGGCCGCGGTCGTGCCGCCGGAAATACGCTTGCGTTCATCTTTCACCCCGCTTCCCGCCGGTAAAGCGTAAGTACGCCTGCGCGGCTACCTGAATCCCGAACGACAAAATAAGCAGAATCAACCCTAGAGCAAACAAGGCGCTCCGCTCCAGCCCGTCTGCCTCCGCAAAGTTGTTCGCCAGCGTTGCGGCAATCGTTGTGCACCCATCCACCAGCGAATGCGGAGCCTCCATCACATTGCCTGCCACGAACAAAACGGCCATCGTCTCTCCAAGCGCGCGCCCCAATCCAATAAATATGCCGCCGAGCAACCCCCGCGCACCGAAGCGCAGCAACACATCCCGCGCCACTTCCCAGCGCGTGCAGCCCACGCCGAACGCCGCCTCCCGCAGCACGGGCGGCGTCATTCGCAGCACATCGCGCATCACTGCGCAGATATAAGGCAAAATCATCAACGCCAAAATCAGCCCTGCCGTTAAAACGCCAAAGCCATTACTTTCCACTCCAAGCCGTTCCCACGCCGTCTGCATCAGCGGGCAAATCACAAACAGCCCCCACATGCCATAAATAATCGAAGGAATGGCTGCCAGCAGATCCACCGCCTGCCCCAACACCCGAGACACCATCGGCGGCGCATCGACAATGAACAGCGCCGAAACAAACGCCAGCGGAAGCGCTATCAATAACGCAATTCCTGTTGTAGCCAAGGTTCCGGCGATCGCCGGCCACGCGCCAAACACTTCCGCCACGGGATCCCACTCCGAAGAAACCAGAAACCCCAGGCCAAATGCTCGCCAGGCCGCTCCCGAAGCTGCCGCCAGTTGGACGAAAAAGGCCAACGTCAGCAACCCACCAACTGCCGCGCAGACAAAACAGACAATACGGAACGTCGGGTCGCTCCATCGTCTTATACCCATTGAAAAGAATCGTTGCATAGCAGAAAAGAAGATGCGGCACAACCCGCGCCTGCGCGGGTTGTGCCAGGTGATTGATTACTTCAATACGCCGTTCAGCAGGGCATCCCGCTCCGCCTGCGAAAGCGCCGTGTAGTGCAAGTTCACAGCCAAGGGCGTTCCCTCTGTGAAGCACCAGCGCAGGTACGCCTTCAACGCCGCCAGCTTATCCGCCGGAGTATCCTTGCGGAAGAGCAGATAGGTCGTTCCAAGAATCGGCCAATCGGTTACATCCGGGCGGGTGAACGTGCCTTTTTCATTCGGCAGGCTCACGACGGACAACTTTGCCTCCAAGGCATACGTATATTCCGTGTAACCAATGGCGCCCCGAATCTTTGCCACATTGTTGCAGACGCCCGGGTTCTTCTGTCCGCCCAGCCCGCACGGCCACTTCACGCTCGAACCTGCGCCAACCTTCTCCTTCCACTCCGGGCTCACTGAGCTCAGCCAGCGCGTAAAGATTGCGCTCGTGCCCGAACTGTCTGCCCGGTGCACCACCGTAACCTTCAGCGAAGGCAACTTCAAACCAGGGTTTTCGGCAGCGATCTGCGGGTCATCCCACTGCGTGATCTCTCCGAGGAAAAGCTTGGCCAACGTTTTCGGCGTAAGCTTCAGCGCCCCCGCCTTTACTTTGGGCAAGTTCACAATCGGCACCACCGGCCCGCGCAGCATCGGAATCTGCACCAGCCCCCAGGCCTTGCAGTCTTCTGGCGAAACCGGATCATCCGTTCCGGCGAAGTCCACCGTCTTTTCACGAATCTGGTTCCGCCCGGCGCCGGATCCAACCGATTGATAATTCACGGCTGCTCCTGCCTCGGATGCCGTGTAAGCATACGTCCATACCTGATACACCGGCGCTGGAAACGATGCGCCTGCACCATTGAGCTGAATACGCTCCGCCTGCGCGGTTACTGCGGTCAGGCTCGCTGCCAGCATCAGGCTGGCTACACGTAGGGTTTTGTATTTCATGTCTGTTATTCCTTTCATGAATGCCCCAAAGTATGCCATGCCCTCATCCAAGTTTTGTGAGCCTTGTGTTAGAAAATTGTTAGCCCGAGCGCTGTTTCGAACTCGCCCCGGTTTTGCCTCAAACCCGCCCCGAGCCCAATGCCAGATCGCCCCGGCTTTGCCTTCCACCGCGTTACGGCCATTATATTATACGATTGTAAAAACGGATTGCTCCTTCTACGGCAGGCATGTCTGCATATTCAGTTTCCGTTGTGAAAAGACACCTTTTTAAGGTTTGATATAATAGGTCGAG
>ERZ808286.413-NODE-413-length-28441-cov-24.913549_pt1 | contig 28441 bp, 24 predicted proteins | sample MGYA00521276_ERZ808286 | MGnify/ENA primary metagenome ERZ808286 (study PRJEB31516, sample SAMN03275607) | gut metagenome | biome: mammalia-associated habitat; material: feces | host: Papio cynocephalus | place: Kenya | collected 2012-08-01 ... | reverse complement strand
GAGCGACAAAAGGCTCCACTAACGTTTCGCCTGAACGCTCCGCAGGTTTCGCTCATGAATAATGGTGAACAGGTTTTAGATAGACCGCTTCGCGGTCTGGGGCGCGACGGGCCGCAGGGGACTGCGGCCCCTACCAAGGGGGTTGGGGGTGCGGCGGGCGAAGCAAGCGGCGGAACGTTAGTGGAGCCCTTGTCGCCCGTCGGAGTTTGTTAACCGTGTAGGAAATGTAGAGAATGTAGAAGGGGGGGCCTCTCTGCGTGGCTCTGCGTATCTCTGCGTGAGATAAATTTAACCGTGTAGAAAATGTAGAGGCGGCAAGGGAGACTACCGTCCGGGCGAAGAATATGGTATAATGGTGGCGTAAGATAAATAGTCCAGACAAGAACAAGGAGGGTAGAATGATAGGCGAATACATCAAGACGGCGGATTGGAAGGCCGAGAAACACGTGCCGGTGATCGAGTGTCCGGGCCAGGTGCACGCGGGCGCGCCCTTTGTGGTGACGGTCGCGGTCGGACGCGAGATTCCGCATCCGAACGAACCTGGGCACCATATCGCCTGGGCGGCGCTCTACTTCATTCCGGAAGGCACGTCCGCGGCGGTGGAAGTCGCGCGGACCGATTTCGCGGCGCATGGCGAGACGGTGCGGACGACACCGACGTTTTCCGCGACGATCGCCATTGCGCGTCCGGGCACGCTGTACGCGACGGCCTACTGCAATCTGCACGGACTGTGGACGTCCGAGCATCCGGTGACGCTCGGGGCGTGAGAGGCGGTTTCATGCGGCAGGCGGTTTTGTTCGTCGCGTGCGGACTTGTTCTGGCGGGGTGCCTCGGGGGGCGTGCGCCGGAGCCGCGCCGGTGGCTGGTCGAGGCGCCGGGGGCCGTGCCCGCGGCGGCGGCGCGTCCGGTCTGGGGGTCGGTGCGCGTGGCGCGTCTTGCGGTCTCGGCGCCGTACGACGGGCAGCGGCTCGCGGTGCGGCGGGCGGACGGGACGCTCGCGCTGGACGGGCGGAACGTTTTCGCGGCCACGCCGGGGGCGCTGTTGCGGCTGCCGACGCGGGAGATTGTGCGGGCGAGCGGGCTGGCGCGCGAGGTCCTGCTAGAGGGTTCGTCCGCGCGGGCGGACGCTACACTGGAGATCGAAGTGGACATTCTGGCGCTCGATTGCACGCAGGCGGGGACGGTGCGCGCGCAGGTCGCGCTCGAGGCGACGCTCCTCGCGGACCGGCGGTTCGTGCAGGCGGTGCGCGGGTCGGCGTCCGTCCCGGCGGACGGGAATTTCACGGCGGCGTTTTCGTCCGCCTACGCGCAGGCGCTGACGGGCGCGCTGAAGGAGTTGGGCGCATGCGCAATCCCTTCGAGGGAATAGGGCGCGGGTTCTTTCGGCGGGCCACGGCGTGCGAGGAGCGTTTGGCGTTCCTCGGGGAGGCGTTTGCGGACTTCGTCCTCCTTCTGGCGCATCCGCGGCAGTTCCGCTTCCGGGACGGCGTGCGGACGTTTGCGCGCGCGGCGTTCGACGGGCTGCCGGTGACGGTCGGGATCGGGTTTCTGCTCGGGGTGATTCTCGCCTTCGAAAGCGCCGCGGCGCTGCGCACGTTCGGGGCGGAGGTCTACGTGGCGGACTTGCTGACGATCGCGCTTTTCCGGGAGCTGGGTCCGCTCGTGACGGCGATCGTGCTGGCGGGGCGGTCGGGGAGCGCGTTCGCCGCGGAGATCGGGACGATGAAGGTGGACGAGGAGCTGGACGCGCTGACGACGATGGGGCTGCCGCCCGTGCGGTTTCTCGTGGCGCCGCGCGTGCTGGCGGCGATTCTGGCCATGCCGATATTGACGGTGCTGGCGGAGCTGGCCGGGCTCGTGGGCGGGGCGCTCGTGCTGGGGCCGATGAACGTGCCGAATGTGGTCTTCTGGAACCGGGCGAGCGACGCGGCGACGCTTTTCCCGGTCGTTTTCGGGCTCGGCAAAGCGTGTTTCTTCGGCCTTCTCATCGGGCTCGTCGGTTGCGGGGCGGGGCTGCGCACGCGGACGACGGCGGATGGCGTGGGCGAGGCGGCCACCGCGGCGGTCGTGGGCAGCATCGTCGCGATCGCCGTCGCGGACGGGCTTTTCGCGGTCGTCTGCTACGTGTGGGGGGTGTAGGCGATGGGCGCGGAGACGGTTATCGAGCTGGCGCACGTGGACGCGGGGTATCCCGGGAACGTCATTCTGCGGGATTTGACCTTCTCCATCCAGCGCGGCGAAATCTTCATCCTGCTCGGCGGCTCGGGGTGCGGCAAGTCGACGGTCCTGAAGCACATGATCGGGCTCAACCCCGTGCTGGGCGGACGCCTCGCGGTATGCGGTTCGGAATGGACACCCCAGACCGCCGCGGCGCTCTACCGGCGCATCGGGGTCATGTACCAGAGCGGCGCACTGTTCGGGTCCATGACGTGCCTGGAGAACGTCATGCTGCCGATGGAGTCCTTTCTGCGCCTGGCGCGCAAGGAGCGGGAGGCGCGCGCCCGGGGCCTTTTGGCGGAAGTCGAACTGGCGGACGCGGCGGACAAGATGCCGGCGGAAATCTCGGGCGGGATGCGCAAGCGCGTCGCCATCGCCCGGGCGCTGGCGCTGGACCCGGAAATTCTCTTTCTGGACGAACCGAGCGCGGGGCTGGATCCGATAACCGCGTTCGCGCTCGACCAGCTGATTTTGCGCCTGCGCCGGGAGAAGGGGGCGACATTCGTCATCGTGACGCACGAGCTGGCGAGCCTCTTTCGCATAGGCGACCGGTGCGCGATGTTCGACAAGGCGCGGCAGGGGCTTGTGGCGCTGGGGGATCCGCGGAAGCTGCGCACGGAATCGACGGACCTTTTCACGCGGCGTTTCTTGAACGGAGGGGAGGAAATCCATGGCTAGCGAAACGAACAAGACGGGGTATGCACGCGCGGGTTTCGCGCTTGTCCTGGGGGCCTGTGCGCTGGTCGCCACGCTCATTTACGTCGGGGGCGCCGGCAACCGGCGGAACGAATTCGCCGCCGAGACGTATTCGGACCTCCCGGTTTCGGGTTTGAGCGTCGGGAGCGAGGTGAACTTCCGCGGCGTGAAGGTGGGGACGGTGAAGAGCATTTCGTTCATCGGCGGCACCTATCCCGAAGCTTCGGCGGAAGACCGCCTGAAGATCCTGATCTGCCTCGGGCTCGACCGCCGCATGTTTTCCGGCCCCGATTCGGGCGATCCGGAGGGGCTGTTCGCGCGGCTCGTCCAGCAGGGGTTGCGGGCGACGGTCACGGCGAGCGGGATTACGGGGCTTTCGCACATCGAGATCAACTTCCCCAAGACGCCGGTGGCGGCGGCGGAACTCTCGTGGAAGCCGCGGACGCTGTGCATTCCGCCGGCCCCGTCCATGCTGGAGAGCTTTTCCGATTCGGCCACGCGCGTCATGAACCAGATCGACCACATGGATTTCGTGGGGTTCTGGACGAATCTCTCGTCCGTCGTGGGCAATTCCGCCGCGGTTCTGGACAGTCTCAACGCGTTTCTGTCGGACGAACGGGGGCGCATCGGCCGCATTCTGGGCGATTTGGAGTCCGCGAGCGGCAGTCTGCGGGAGTTTTCGGCGGAAATACGCGACGATCCGTCACTTTTGCTGCGGTCGGCGGTTCCGGAGGCGCTGCCCGAGACGTCCCGGTAGGTTTTGGTTTATTGGCGCACGAGGTCGCGCACGGTAAAGGCGAAGCGGATCGCGGCGCCGGCGAGGAGCCAGCCGAGGATGGCGGGGAGGGAGTCCGCCGAAAGGGGGGTCCCTTGCGGCCAAAGGTAAAGCGCCGCGGCGTAGAGCAGATTGGCGGGAATGTACCACTTCAAAAAGGCGAAACGTCCGGCGGCAATCTCGGTGTTGATGTGGAAGCCGAGGACGGCGTTCAGGAAGGCGAGGGCGACGAGTCCGGGGATGACGGGGGCGTAGGGTGCGTAGAGGTCGCCGTGGGGCAGCAGGCGCAGGATGGGGGCACCGGCGAAAGCAAAGACGAGGGCCAGCAGGGCGGAAACCGCTAACGTGGCGCCGGCGGCTTTCAGAACGAGCGGTTTCGTGGCGCGTCCCTGCGCGGCGGATTCGGCCGTAAAGGGGAAGAGCGTGACGCCCAGGGTGCAGGAGAAGAAGCTCGCGATATCCGCAAAACGCGAGGTCATGTAATAGGCGGCGGACTCCACGTCCGGCAGACGTTGGCGGATGATAAACTGTTCGATGAAACCCGCCGCGGAGGCCGCCGCATACAGGGCGCCGACGACCAGCAGGAGACGGCTAAAGCGCTTGAGGGCGGGGCGCGTCCAATACGGTTCGGCCGGGTGGCGCAATTCGCGGCGCAAGCCGAAGACGCTGGCGAAGATCTGGAAGGCGGGCGCGGCGCACTGTGCCAGAAAGTAGCCGGAAAGCGCACGAAAAGGCATGGCGACCAGAAGGACGGCCAGGCGCAAGGGGGCCCCCACGAGATTGACGAGGGAGAGTTCCTTGAAGCGTTTGAGTCCCTGCAGGGCGTTCGTGTAGACGGGGGCGGCCGCGCCGAGGAAGGCCGAGGCCAGAATCACCAGCCCGAGCGAACCTTCGGCGATGCGGATTTGCCTGAGGAAGACCGGCAGGAACAGACGCGAAACCCCCAGCGCCACCACAAGGAAGACGCCCGTCGCCCAGAAAACGCCGCGCAAAAGGGATTTGAGCCGTCCGAATTCCTTCTTGGACGCGAGAACGGCGACTTCACGGGCGAAAACGAGGGCGAAGACGGAGACGGGCAGGGCCAGGAGGGTGGAGAACTGCGTCAGGGGCTGAACCGCACCGAGTTCGGCGGGAGAGACGCGCGAGGGGACGAGCCACAGGCCGATGAAGGCGTTCAGGGCGTCCGCCGCGCGGCAGGCGCAGAAAAGCATAAGCGAATACCACCAGAAATCGCCGAGTTTCGCGTGAATTCGATGAAATATGGCGGTTCGCTTCTGCATGTTGCCGGGTATCAGCGCAGTTGATGGTTGCGCTTATTCCACTTGAACGCCGGGTCGAGGGAATCCTGGATGTTGTAGCGCTGTTCCGGATGCTTCTTGCCGTCGCCCACGCCCTTCGTCATGAGGGCTTTGAGTTCGTCCAGGTAGTCCGTATAGACCGCGCGCGGGTCGCAGCCGTGTTTCGCGCAAATCGCCGCGGCCATGCCGACGACTTCGCCCATCATGCCGTGGGTGCGCATGAGGCGGGTGGTGCCGAGGGCGATGTGGGTGACGGAGATGTCGCGTCCCGCCATGAACAGGTTCGGCACATTGCGCGAATAGTAGCAGCGGTAGGGAATCGCCATGGGCCAGATGGTCTTGTTGAGCGAGTCGCTCCGGAAGGGTTCGCCGTCGAACTTGGAGTCTTTGGCGGATTTCGGCCAGTGCAGGTCGATCGTCCAGGTCGCCGCGCAGGTCGCGTCCGGGAAGACGGTGCGCGCGTCGATGTCGTTTTCGCTCAGGATCCAGTCGCCCATCAAACGCCGCGATTCGCGCCGTCCGGCGTTGTAGGCGACCCATTTCAGCTCCTTGTTGGCGTATTCCGTGCGGTTGGACGCCAGATTCTTCACATATCCCCAGTTGGAGAAGGCGACGAGCAGGCCATAGTCGCGGATGTATTCCGCCTCGGCGATCTGTTCGCGGCCGAGCCCGGCTTCCCAGTCCCAGTCGCCGTGCACGCCCTGGTGTCCGTTGGCGTCCGTCAAGCGGATCATCCACGGCTGCTGGGGGAAGGCGACCGGCTTGCCGTCCTTCGTGGTCCCGGCGTACCACTGCACGCTCGCGCCCATCGTGAGCATATCCGCCTTTTCGGGTGCCCAGGCCTCGCCGGTTTCGCTTTTCGCCTCGCGTCCCTCGCGCCAATCGGCGCCGGCGAGATAGCCGACCGTGCCGTCGCCCGTCGCGTCCACGAACCACCGTCCCGAAAAGACGGTGCGGTTGCCCGTGCGGGTATCCCGTCCCGAGACGGAGAGGATGCGGCCGACGCCGTTCGTGGACACGGCGTCCACGCGCGTATTGAGGAAGAGGGAGATGTTCTTCTCGGCTTTTACGACGGCGAGCTTGCGGTCGTCCTCGTAGATCGCCTTGGGCTGGGCGTTTCCGCCGCGCGCGGGGGCGATTTCAGCCAGGACGTCCCCGAGCCGCGGATAGGGCGGCATGTTCTGCCAGGCGCCGAGGTGGACGCGAATTTCGCTGGAGTTGTTGCCGCCGAGGACGGGGCGGTCCTGCACGAGCGCGACCGAAAGCCCGAGGCGCGCGGCGGAAATCGCCGCGGTCGTGCCGGCGATGCCGCCGCCGACGACCACGAGGTCGAACGCGCGCTTCTCGACTTTGACCGGCGCGGCGGGAATGGGTGCGGCGATGTCGGACTTGACTTCCACCCAATCGCAGCGTCCGTCAAAGCCGGTCAAATCGACGAGTTCCAGGGTGTGGACGCCCTTGGCAAGCGGAACGACCCCCGCGGTTTCCGTCAGCCACTCGCCCTGGCCTTCCGCGCCGAGCACCTTGGGCTGGAGCACGCCGTCCACTTTGATCTGGAACGTGCCCGCGGCGGATTTCGACCAGGGCGCGGTCCAGTTTTTGGTGCGCACGAGGAGGGTGTGGGGTCCGGGCGCGGCGATTTCGAAGGTTGTTTTCGCGTTCGCGACGGGCTTCCCGAGGCCGTGCGCCAGCAAATAGGAGGAGTGGTCTGCGTCCATGAACTGGGTGTCGTTGACCCAGCCGCCCCAGGTCTCGAAGGCTTCCGCCTCGAGATGGAGGTTGTCCGCCGGGGCGGCAAGCGCCGCGAACGCGGCGGCGAAAAGCGTCCATTTAGTCGGTTTTTTCATCGTTTGTCATCCTTTCATCTTCTTTTTGTGGACGAGAACGCCGCAGCAAAGCGTACGGCGGACGCGCTTTTTCGTGTACGTAAACCAGAAAAATCCCTTGATATGCCCCCAGACAAACGCCGCGGCGCGGTCGCCAGAACGACCGCCAAATGCTGCACGAAGGAGTCCGAAACGCAGAAAGAGACGGAAATCGGACCTTGGGGGCCCGCATGCACCAGTCGCGCACCCGTGGGGAGGCCCGGGCGGATGCCACATTTCGGATTGTTCTTCTCTTTTTCCATTATTTGGCGGACATTATAGCAAAAAGGCTGGATTTTTACAAGGACGGGGACGGAAGTCTCCAGTCAGTCGAAGGGGACGGTCTTCCCGTTCTCCTTTGCACGGCGCGGCCGTTCCGGCGCAACGGGGTGGCCGTTCCGGCGCAACGCCATCGCCGTTCCGGCGCAACGGCATCACCGTTCCGGCGCGACGGCATCGCCGTTCCGGCGCAACGGAGTGAACGCGCGGGGTGTCGGGTGCGTTAAAAAGAGTATATGGAGCGTATTTTCTTTTTGGGCGCGGCGTTTTTCGCGGCGATGGGTGGATTTGCCGCGGAAAGTTCCGCGACAAACGGCGTGGCGTATCTGGGCACGGTTACGGTGGAGGGGACGGCGCTTTCGACGTACCGCGCGGAAACCGTGAACGGGGGGACGTATACGGACACGCCGCCGGAGAAGTTGCCGGTCGTGGTGGACACGCTGACGGAAGATTTCATCGAGGAGCACAATCCGACCGACCTGCACGATCTTCTGCGCTACGTGCCGGGGATCGAAACGGGCGGGAAATCGCTGCTCATCCGCCAGCCGGGGACGTTTTCCATCCGCGGGTTTGGCGGGACGGAGCCGGCGTTTGACGGTGTTTTGCCGATCGGACGGGGTGCGGGGCTGTTCATGGATCCGTTTCTGATGGAGCGGGTGGAGATCGTGAAGGGTCCGCTCGGTGCGCTCGGGGGCGGGCAAGGGGCTTCCCAGAACGCCGCGGGGGCGGGCGGGGCGGTCAACCTCTATCTCAAGAGCGCCACGACGGCGAAAGACGAGACGAATCTGGAGGGCCATCTTTCCGTCGGCCGGCATACGCGCCGCGAACGCGGCGGACTGGACGTGAACCAGACGTTTCTGGACGGGAAGGGGGCGGTGCGCGTGTTGGCGACGGCCGACTGCTATACGCCCGCCTATATAGAGGAGGGTTCCCAGAAGGGGGCGCGTCCGCGGGAATCGTTCGCGGTGGCGCCGAGTTTCGTTTTCGAGCCGGGCGAGGCGGTGCGTTTCGGGTTGAAGACGCTCTTCCAGTACACGGACCAGCCCAGCTACATCGGGGTGCCGGTCTGGCGGGGGCGTCCGGCGGGCGGGTACGGCTGGCACGAATCGTCCTGCCGGCGCGGGGATCGTTCCACATATCAGGGGTTTCTGGTCAATCCGTGGCTGGATTGGCAGGTCACGGACGCGTGGTTGCTGAAATTCGGCGCGGCGATGCTGGTTTCTTCCTGGGCGCAGACGACGCGGGAACCGTATGCGGCGACGCGCGGGGACGAATTCGACCATTTCTGCGAGACGGGGCTGTGGTTCCCGGTCCACAATACCGGCGACGGACGCTATACGACAACGCAATTTTCCGAAAGTTCGAGTCTCAGCCGCAATTACAACACGTTTGTGCGTTCCATCTACACGAAAGAGATGGGCTGGGGCGCGACGAACGCCCTCGTGAACCAGGCGGATTTCAACTACCGCGAGGCCGGGGGCGGTTTCGGCACGCCCACGGCGCGCTATGGGACGCTTTTCCAGGATTCCGTCTCGTGGCGGGGGCTCACGCTCCTCGGGGGTGTGCGCTACGACCACTTCGAACAGCAGGCCTACACCGCCGGGACGGGGACGCGCTACCGGCACCAGACGGCGGACGCCGTTTCGCCGCGGGCGGGGGTAGCCGTCCAGCCCCTCGACTGGGTTGTTCTTTTCGGGAACTATTCCCAGACGCGCACGCCGACGCTCGGGTACCGCAATGCGGACGGTTCTTCGCCGGATAGCCCCTGGATCGCCGAACAATACGAGGCGGGCGTGCGCGTTTCGCCGGCGGAGCGGCTGTGGCTGACGGTATCCGCTTACCGTATCGAGCAGGAAAACGTGCCCACGGCCGACACGGCGACCGGGTTCTACACGTATGACGGACGCAGCCGTTCGCGCGGGGCGGAAGTTTCGCTGACGGGGGATATTGCGGAAAACTGGACGGTTCTGGCGCTTTACGCTTTCACGCAATACAAGGATTGCACCGTGCCGCCCGGACAAAAAGGACGCGATTTCGCGCGGTATCCCGCGCACGCCTTTTCGCTGAACACGTCCTACCGAATCGCGAAAGGTCCGCTCGCGGATATCGTGTTGGGGGCGGGGTACCGGTTCCGTTCCATGAGCTACGCGACGCTGCGCGGCAAATTCCAGGACGAGAATCTGCGGTTTGATCCGTCCCATCTGGTGGACATCCGCGTGGCGGTGCCGCTGGCGAAGTTCGGCGGGCCGGAAGACTGGACGTTGACGCTCGGGGTGCGCAATCTTCTGGGGGAGACGTATTTCGAGTCGGCGCGGCACTTCTACGAGTGTCTGGCGGGTGAGGCGCGAACATTCGAAATCGGGGTGCGCGCACGGTTTTGAGGCTAAAATACGCGTTTGGACGCGGGGAGAACGGCAATGGAAGCACTGAAGGCGGTGTCCGTCACGAAGAAATACGGCGGGCGGACGGTATTGGACGATTTTTCGCTTACCCTTGAAGCGGGCGGATTCGAGGCGCTGATGGGTCCGTCGGGGTCGGGGAAGTCCACGTTTCTGCATGTGGCGGCGGGGCTGCTGGGGGCGGATTCCGGCGAGATCGCGGTGGGCGGGACGCTCGTCACCCGCCTTTCGGACGCGGCGGCGGCCAAGTTCCGGCGGCGGCACATCGGGTTCGTTTTCCAGGATTTCAACCTGCTGGAAGAGAAGACAGTGGCGGAAAACATCCTTTTCCCGCTCAAACTGGACCATGCCGCGGCGGATCCGGCGCGGTGGGCGTGGCTGACGGAGACACTGGGGCTCGGGGACAAGCTCGGGCGGCATCCGGCGGAACTTTCGGGCGGGGAGCGGCAGCGCGTGGCCATCGCCCGGGCGCTTTTGCCGGAACCGGACATCGTTTTGGCGGACGAGCCGACGGGGAATCTGGATACGCAGGCGGCGAAAGGGCTCTGCGGGCTTCTGCGGACGCTGAACGCGGGGGGTCAAAGCGCGATTCTGGTCGTGACGCACGATCCGGTCGTCGCGGCGCACGCCACGAACGTGAACTTCCTCAAGGACGGGAGACTGGCGGCGAGCCATCCGACCGGGGGCGACCCGGCGCGCGTTTCGCGGCTCTATCTGGAGACGTATTCATGAAGGCGCGGAGTTTGTGCGCCGTGCTCGGGATTGCCCTCGCCGCGGGGACGGTCGTTTTCATGCGGGCGCTTGTGGCCTCCAACGACGCGCAGGCGGAAGCCGTCGCCGCACGGCTTTTGCGGGAAGTCCCCGTGGAAGAAGGGGCGCAGACGTGGCGAAGCGCGCTGGATTACCGTCCGGGCGGGCGGGTAATGCAGGGTCCGCCGGTGCGGTGCACGTTCGCGACGGCGTCCGCCGGGGTGGCGACCGGGGAGGTCGTGGTCAGCCGGGCGCTTTTCGCGCAGCGGCGGTTGGCGCCGCCGCCGCGCGGGACGGAATTGACGTTTGTCGGGCAGAAGGGGGCGTACCGGTTGCGGCTGGCGAAAATACTCGACTGGGACCGTCCCGTGCGGGGGTATCCGAACGCGTTCGTGGCGCGGGAGACGGCCGCGGCGATTGGGGAGGAATGGACGCCCTACCGGGCGCCAACCGCCGCGGAACTCGCGCCGGGGTTCCGCAGCGACGCGGGGCGCAACTTCGACCGGGCGCGGGGACTTCTGCTTTGGGTCGCGGCGTTGACGGCGCTCGGGCTACTCGTCCAGACGCTGTGCCTCTCGGTGGAAGCGAAGCGGCGGGACTACGCGATCCAGCGCGTTTTGGGGGCGACGCGGGGCAGGATCGTCCGGCAGGTCTGGGGCGAGGCGTGCGTGCTGGGGCTGGCCGGCTATGGCGTGGGGGCGCTCGGGGCGAGCGCGGCGCTTTGGGCGTACACGGCCGCGGACGCGGCGCTTTTCCCGGAGGGTGGGGTTCTGCCGCTTTCGGCGTTCGGAATCGCCGCGGCGCTCGTCCTGGGCGCGACGCTCCTGGCGTCTTTGGCGGCGCTGCGGCCGGCGCTTTCGGTCAGACCGCTGGAAGCGGCCGGGCTGCGTCCGCCGCGGCACCGTCCGTGGGGGATGGTTCTGGCCTACGCCCTCGGGTTCGGGGGTTTCGTCGCCGTCGAAGTGTGGGGGGCGTCCCTGACGCAGGCGTTCGTGCCGTCCAAGGAGTGGCCGGACGCAATCGTGTCGATTCTGCCGGCGGGCGTGTCGAGTTTCGACATTGGGAAGCTGCGCAAGCTGGAGGGGGTGCGGCGGATTTCGGAGCTTCAGCCGCTGCAGGTCAATCTGTTCCCGCTGGAGGAACTCGCGTGGCGGGGTTCGGGCGGCGGGCGCGGCAAGGCGTACCGCAACGCGCTTCTGCTCGCGAGCGACTACATGCCGCCGTTCCGGTTCGCGGCCGGGGACCGTGTGGCGGCGACGAACGCGCTTTTCGCGGGGAATGCGTGCCTCGTGACGGAGATGATGGCGCGGGCGCGGCATTTGGCGCTCGGCGACAGCCTGGAACTGGCGTGCGGCAAGGGCGAGAGGCTTGCGCTGAAGATCGCCGGAATCGTCGACCTCAACTGGCACATGGTGACCAGCCGCGGACTTTTGCGCGGACTCGGCCGCATGCCCGTCTACACCGACGGACCCGTTTTCGTGAGCTTCGACACGCTCGCCGCGGCGGACAGGCGTCCGCAAGCGTTTGTGCCGATGACGCACCTGTGGCTCGATTACGAACCGGCTTTCGTGGCGAAATACGGCGTGTTCGGGGCGGGGCGGCGCGTGGAGCGGGAGATTGTGTCCGCCTTGAGCGGCGCCAATCTCGTCACAAAGGAAGGTGAGGTGCGCGGCAACACGGTGCGGTTGCATGCGCGGGACGAAGTCGCCGACGGGACGCTCGCCCACAGCAGCGACCTCGTCGGATCGCTCGCGCGCATTCCCTTCGTCTTCGTCCTCGTCGTGTCCCTCGGGTTCGTTTCGCTTCTGGCGGCGGACGCCGACGCGCGGCGGCAGGCGTTCGCGGTCCGCCGGACGCTGGGCGAGACGCGCGGACAGCTCGCGGCGCTTCTGTTCGCGGGCGCGCTCAAGGTGGCGGTCGCGGGGCTGGCGCTGGGGCTCGCCGGCGGGGCGCTGGCGGGGTGGCTGTGCACGTTCGGGACGCGGCGGATGATGGCGAATTGGGGGCTCCCGGCCGGATTCGTCCTGCCGGCGCGTCCGCTTATGGTGGGGACGCTCCTCGCGTTGGGATTCGTGTGCCTCGTCGCCGTGCCGGTCGCCTGGGGACTCGTCCGCCGCCTCGGGGGTAAATAACTCACGCAGAGACGCAGAGAACGCAGAGAGTGGGGGCTTATTATATTTAACCGTGTAGAGAATGTAGAAAATGGAGAAGAAACTCCGATGAGCAACAAAAGGCTACGCTAACGCTACGCCTTTTCGCGGTCTGGTTGGGGGGCGGGCCGCAGGGGACTGCGGCCCCTACCAGTGGGGTGGGGGCGGGCCGCAGGGGACTGCGGCCCCTACCGTTGGATTGGGGGAGGCGCGGGCGAAGCGCGTGGCGGAACGTTAAGGAGCCTTTTTTCGCCCCTTGGAGTTTATTGATCGTGTAGAGAATGTAGAGGATGTGGAGGGGGCGCGTCCTACTCGTCCTAATTGTCCTACTCGCCCTACCCCACCCCGTTGCGCCGGAACGGCGATGGCGTTGCGCCGGAACCGCGATGGCGTTGCGCCGGAACGGCGATACCGTTGCGCCGGAACGGCCACCCCGTTGCGCCGGAACGGCCGCGCGTCCTACTTGTCCCAGTTGTCCCGATCCCCAGCCGGCCTATCACTATCAACCGTGTAGAGAATGTAGAATGGGGGATGCCGCCTTGGTGCAACGGGCCGGGGACGGGGGCGGATTTAATATGAAAATATTATTCTATACCTTATTGCATTACCGTCCGGGTTATGCTATAATAGTTTGCGAAGTGAGCAAACTGTCGAGACAAGACACCGCGTGGCGGTGGAATGTGCGGAACGCGCGCAGCGCGCGTTCTGAGGCGTCCGTTTGCGTCCAAGTACCCCCCCCCCCCTATTCGCCGGGGACGCTGTAGCGGGCCTCTACGCGGCGTTTCCGGGCCGCAGGGACTGCGGCCCCTACCGGCGTTTATATTTGCGCGGCGTTTCCGGGCCGCAGGGGCTGCGGTCCCTACCCATATTCGGCGCGGTTTCGGACGGAACCGCGGCGGATTGCTTTTCTCTTTTATCCTCTTCTCAACAAAGAAGTCTTGCAGGAACGCCTGGGGTGTTCGTGCGGAAAATTCAAGTAAATCCCCAAAAACAACAAAAAGGAAACAAGAAACAATGAACATGAAATCAATGATTGCCGCGGCCGCCGTGGTTGCGTCCACGGTCGCCTCGGCCGCCACCTTCCAGTGGACGGTCAGTTTGGATAACGACGCCAGCTGGGATAAAATCTGGATCAACGCCTATGACAATGAAGGAGTTGACAAATACAACAAAGGTTTCGCAAAGGGCACAGACAAGATGGAGTTCACTTTTGATGTGGACAACTCTGGCAAGGCTTACCTGAACGGAACAGAGATTGTAAATATCAAGTTCGGCGTGTATAACGGCAACACCTATATCGGCAATACAACCGCTAATGGCTACGAGTGGAACAAGGGAGACCTCTCGTGGGAGGCGATCTACAGCGCGATCAAGAACGGTCAAACCCTTACGACTGACCTTAAACTTGCGGATACCACGCAAAACCCCTGGGTTGGCAACAAGGTCGGCACGATTTCCATCACCCCCGAGCCGACGAGCGGGTTGATGCTGCTCCTCGGTGCGGGGATGCTCGCACTGCGCCGCAAGGCGGTCCGCGCCTAAGGGTGTGCGCGTCTAGACGCGAAAGGGGAATCTCCCGCCGGACGGCGGGAGGTCTCTTTTTTTTTCCGCACCGTTTTTCCTTTCCTCAAGCGGGGCGAAATTTGGTATAATAGTAGCCGAATTATGAGCGATGGTGTTGGTAGAGTAGAACAAAAGACCTTATCCCTGCAGTTGCCTGCAGGCGGATGGCGGCTGGAGTCCGGCGATGTTTTCACGCGGATCGACGTCGCCTATGAAGAGTGCGGCGCGCCGTTTCTGGGCGACAACGCCGTCTTCATCTGCCATGCGCTGACGGGCGACGCGCATGTGGCGGGGATGCGCCCGGGGGAGACGGCGCCGTCCGGCTGGTGGGACGGGATGGTCGGCCCCGGGCGGGCGATCGACACGAACAAGTGGCATGTCGTGTGCGCGAACGTGCTCGGGGGCTGCAGCGGCACGACGGGTCCGAAAAGCCTCGATCCGGCGACGGGGCATCCGTACGGGTCGCGCTTCCCGCGCTACAATTTCTCGGAGGCGGTGGACGTCTACCGGATGCTTCTCAAGCAGCTGGGGATCGAGCATCTGGCCGCGCTCGTGGGGGGCAGCTACGGGGGCATGCAGGTCATGGACTGGATCACGCGCTGTCCGGACGAGATGGACAAGGCGTGCCTGATCGCGACGGCGGCGACGCTGAACACGGAAGCGCTCGCGTTCGACATCGTGGGGCGCGCGTCCATCACGGAAGATCCGGCCTGGAAGGGCGGGGACTACTACGAGACGGGCGACGGGAAAGGTCCGGTCGTGGGGCTCGCTTCGGCGCGGCAGCTGGCGCACATCACGTATCTTTCGCGCGACCTCCTGCAGGCGAAGTTCGCGCGCGGGCTGCAGAAGAATTTCGTGGAGGCGCCGATTGCGGAGCGCCAGCGGCGCGAGCGGACCTTCCGCACCTACTTCCAGGTCGAGAGCTATCTCGACCACCAGGCGACGAAGTTCGTGAACCGCTTCGACGCCAACAGCTATCTGCACATCACGCGGACGATGGACCTCTTCGACGCGGGGGCGCGGTACGGGTCGCTGGAGGCGGCCTGCGCGCGGGTGCGGGCGGAGTGCCTGGTCGTTTCGTACGAGGGGGACATCCTCTTCTCGGTCCAGCAGTCGAAGGACATCGTCGCGGCGCTTCTGAAGGCGGGCAAGCGCGTCACGTACTGCCATCTGGAGGCGGGGACGGGGCACGATTCGTTTTTGACGGACATCGACGACCTCTCGGGGCTCGTGGGGGGCTTTCTGGCGCCGCGCACGCCGCGGGTCATGAAGTGGCAGTGCCGGCTTTACCGCAACGTCGTGAAGATGGTGGCGCCGCGGGCGCACGTCATCGATATCGGGTGCGGGGACGGGACGCTTCTCGACGTCCTGCGGAAGGAGCGGTCCGTCACGGGCGACGGCGTCGAGATCGACATCGATCCCTTCAAGGAGGCGGTGGCGGACGGCAACATGCTCCTGTGGGAGGACGCCGACGAGGGGCTTTCGCTGGTGAGCGACCGGCATTACGACCTGGCGATCTGCTCGGATACGCTCCAGGAGGTGAAGAATCCGCGCGGGCTTCTGCGGGAGGTGCTGCGCATCGCCGACGAGGCGATCGTCGCGTTCCCCAATTTCGCCGCGTACCGGATACGCCTGACGCTGGGCTTCCTGGGGCGGCTGCCGGTCTCGAAGGCGCTGCCGTTCCAGTGGTACGACACGCCCAACATCCACTGCATCACGCTGAAGGATTTCAAGGCGCTCTGCGCGGCGGAGGGTATCGAGGTCCGCGAAGTCAAGGCCGAATCGCGCCATCCGTTCGGGAAGTTCCTTCTGGCGCTCGGTCTCGCCAACCTGGGCGCTTCGCGCATCGTCGCGCGCATCGGGCGGAAAAGATGATTTGAAAGGACGAAGGAAATGAGTCAGAGCAAGCCGACACTGGTCGTTCTCGCCGCGGGCATGGGTTCGCGCTACGGCGGCCTCAAGCAGGTGGATCCCGTCGGACCGTCGGGCGAGGCCATTCTGGACTACTCGGTCTACGACGCGCTGCGGGCGGGGTTCGGCAAGGTCGTTTTCGTCATCCGTCCGGATTTCGAGGCCGAATTCAAGGCCAAGGTCGGCTCGAAGTTCGCCGGGTCCGTCCCGGTCGCGTACTGCTTCCAGGACATCGCCGACCTGCCCGGTCCGTACACGGTGCCGGCGGGGCGGGTCAAGCCGTGGGGGACGGCGCATGCGGCGCGGGCGGCGCGGGGAGAGGTCCATGAGCCGTTCGCCGTCATCAATGCGGACGACTTCTACGGGCGCGACGCGTTCGCGCGGCTCGGGGCGTTTCTCCGGACGGCGGAAGACCGGACGCCGCTCACGTTCGCGATGGTCGGCTACCGGCTTGTGCAGACGCTTTCGGCCAACGGCAGCGTCGCCCGCGGCGTGTGCACGGTCGGGCCGGACGGGAATCTCGGGGGCGTCACGGAGATGACGAAGCTCGTCCAGACCGGTTCGCAGGCCGAGGACCGGGCGAACCCGGACGCGCCGGTGAAAGTTCCGCTCGACGCGCGCGTATCGATGAACCTGTGGGGCTTCACGCCGGGGCTTTTTGCGCAGCTGGAGGAACGCTTCCCCGCCTGGCTCGCCCGGCACGGCCAGGAGGAGAAAAGCGAGTGGTACCTGCCGTTCGTCGTGGACGAACTCATCCGCGAGGGGAAGGCGACGTGCAAGGTCCTGCCGACGGAATCGCGCTGGTTTGGCGTGACGTACCGCGAGGACAAGCCGTTTGTCGTGAAGGCGGTCGCGCAGCTGGTCGCCGAAGGGGAGTATCCCGCGAAACTGTTCTAGGAAAGGGGCGCGCGATGGGGCAGATATTCGGGTATCCGGGATTCATAGACGTACACGTGCATTTTCGCGATCCGGGCGATGCGCGGGCGGAAACGTCCGCTTCGGGGCTTGCGAGCGCGCGGGAGGGCGGTTTCGCCGCGGTGGTCGTCATGCCCAACACGACGCCGGCCGGCGATTCGGTCGCGTGGGTGCGGCAGAATCTGGCGCTGCGCGGACCCGAGGGGCAGCGCGTGTTCCCGTCCGCCTGCCTGACGGAAGGACGGCTGGGCAAGAAGACGGCGCAGCTGGAGAAACTCGCCGAGGCGGGGGCCGTTTTCTTCACGGACGACGGAACCTACGTGGAAGACGACGCGGTCATGGAGGACGCCATGCGGCGCGCGGCCCGGCTGGGAATCGTCGTCTGCCAGCACGCAATGACGTGGAAAGGGCGGACGCCGGGGGTCATCCGGGACTGCCCGCTCGCGCACAGGCTGGGGCTGCCGGTCGTCGACCCGCAAGTCGAGACGGACGCCATCCGCCGGGATTTGTCCATCTGCCGCGTGACGGGGTGCGCCCTGCACGTCCAGCATCTTTCGACGGCGGAGGGCGTGGAGCTTGTGCGCGCGGCGCAGAAAGAGGGGCTCCCCGTGACGGCGGAAGCGACGCCGCACCATTTGCTGTTCGCCTGCGAGGAACTGACGGCGGACGACGCCAACTACAAGATGGCCCCGCCGCTCGGGACGCGCGAGGACCGGGCGGAACTGCGCAAGGCGGTGAAGGACGGCGTTTTGATGTTCGCGACGGACCACGCGCCGCACCCGGCGGAGACGAAGAACCGGGGCTTCGCGAAGTCCGCGAACGGGATCATCGGCCTCGAGACGGCCGTCGCCATCACGTACAAGGTCATGGTCGAGGAGGAGCGCATGCCCCGGGACGATTGGGCCGCGGCGTGGACGGAAATGCCGCGCCGGCTCTTCCCGGCGTCCGCCGCGTCCGCGCTGGTGGATTTGCCGGCCACGCGGATAGAAGTCGGCGTACCGCGCGTGTGGCATCTCGCGCAGGCCAAGAGCCTTTCGCGGAATTGTCCGTATGATGGATTCGCGGGCGACTGCTGGCCGCTTTTGCCGGGGACGCCGGAAGGAGGAAACGCATGAACATGAACTTTTTCGACACGGCCGCGGGATGCTTCCCGGACGTCTGCTTCGAGATGGCGCCCGATCTGGGGATCGTGCTGGGGAGCGGCTGGGGCGATGCGCTCGAGATGGACGACGTCCTGGCGCGCGTTCCGTATGCGGACGTCGCGGGGCTGGGGGCCTCCGCCGTGCAGGGGCACGCGGGGGAATTCATCCTCTACCGGCGGGGCGGCCGGCGCATCGCCGCCTGGTGCGGGCGCCACCATCTGTACGAGGGGCTGGGATGGGAGCCGGTCGTCTTCCCGATCGAGATGCTGCGCCGCATGGGGTGTCCGTCGGTCCTGCTGACGAACGCGGCGGGGGGCATCCACGCGAATCTGCGTCCGGGGGACTTCGTCATACTGAAGGACCACATCAACGCGGCGGGGGTCAACCCGCTGCTGGGCGCCCACAATCCGGCCTGGGGCGTGCGCTTTCCCGACATGAGCGCGGTCTACACGCCGCGCTATCAGGAACTTTTGTGCGCGGGGGCGTACCGGCTGGGGCTGCGGGTCATGCGCGGCGTCTACGCCTACACGACGGGGCCCTGCTACGAGACGCCGGCGGAAGTGCAGGCGTTCAAGGGGATGGGCGCGGATGTCGTGGGGATGTCCACGGTGCCGGAGGCGATCGTGGCGCGGGCGTGCGGGTTCAAGATCGCCGCGCTTTCGCTCGTTTCCAATCTGGCCGCGGGCATTGCGCAGGCGCCGCTCAACCACGAGGAAGTCATGGCGGCGGGCCGGGCGGCCAAACCGCAGATGCGCCTTCTCATCGACGATTTCATCTCACGGCTGTGATCTTCGAGCAGGCGATAGCCGTTTTCATCGGCGCGCTGCGTTTCGAGCGCGGCTTGGCGGAGAATACATGCTGCGCCTACGAACGCGACCTGCGCCTTTTTGCGGAATGGGCGGCGGCGCAGGGCAAGAAACAGCCCGAGGAACTGTCGCGCGCGGAGATCGTAAATTTCCTGCAGGAAGAGCGTGCGGAGGGGCGAAAGGGCACGACCCGCGCCCGGCGGACCGCGGCGATACGCCAGTTCTACCGCCTTTTGCGCGAACGGCACGCGATTGCCAAGGATCCTACGGAACTTCTGGATCCACCTAAGAAAACGCAGCCGCTCCCGCGCATCCTCACGGAGGCGGAGGTCTTCGCCCTGCTGGACGCCATCGACGGGAAGGATGCGCGCAGCCTGCGCGACCGCGCCCTGCTGGAGACGCTGTACGGGTGTGGTCTGCGCGTCAGCGAAGCGTGCGACCTCGATTTGGACGACATCGTGGCGGACGGCGAGCTTGTGCGGGTGGCGGGCAAGGGCTCGAAGGAGCGCGTGGTGCCTATCGGGCACGCGGCCGGGCAGGCGATAAACGCCTATCTGGAGGCGGGCCGCGCCGTGTTCACGCGCGGCAACGCCTACGAGACGCATCTTTTCGTCACGCGTCTGGGCGGCCCTTTCACGCGGCAGGGCGTTTTCAAGATCATCCGCCAGCGTGCGCAGGCGGTCGGGATCGACGCCGCGCGCATTTCGCCGCACGTCCTGCGGCATTGCTTCGCTTCGCACATGCTCCAGCACGGCGCCGACATCCGCGCCATACAGGAACTCCTGGGGCACGCCGACATCGGCACGACACAGATTTACACACACGTCGATCCGGCAAGGTTCGGCGAGATTCACCGTAAATACCATCCGAGGGCGGTCTAGCATGAACATGAAAAAGATAACACTCAACAAAGAATACGCCAGACGGCACGGCGCGGTCGCGCTTCTCATGTGCGGACTTTTCTTCTGGTTCGCCTACGATGGCTTCATCGTGTATCCGCGCACGCCGGCGCACGATCTGTACGTGTCGATAGAAGGCTCCGAGCCGCCGAAGGGATGCGACCTGGAGGCGTTCAAGACGCAAAAAACGCGCACGCAATATCTTTTCGCCCTGCTGGCCGCCCTGGCCACGCTCACGATCGGCGGCCGTCTGGCGAAAGCCGCGCGGCTGAATGTCGCGTTCGGCGACACGGGCTTCACGTGGGACGGCAAATCCTATTCCTACAAGGATATTACGCACGTGGACGACAGCAAGTGGGCGAAGAAGGGCATCACGGTCGTCACGGTCGGCGGCCGCCGTCTGACGCTCGACGGCTGGCATCATGCGGGCGTGACTGAAATGCATGCCAAATTTATGGTATAATAGAGACGTGCATCTATCTAGAGGAGATTGGAAATGAAGTTCTTTTCGCGCGCAGGCGTCAAAGCCGACATCGTTCTGATGGCGGCGTTGGCCGTGTTTTCCGCCTTGTTGTACTTCCCCTTTGTCGCCGACTACGCATTCCCGGGCGAGAGCGCGCAGCTGGCCGTCGTCTGGCGCGGACTGGACGTGGCCGACTACAATCCGTATCCGCTTCTCGCGCTTTTCGCGAAGGGGTCGGGCGCCGCCAATCTTTTCGCGCCGTTTCTGGGGATTCTCGCCGTCGCGGCTCTCTACGCGCTGGCGCGAATTTTCTTCACGCTGCGCCTTGTGGACGAGGATTCGCCGGCTCCCGCCCGCGATCTGGCGCGCATCGGGGGGCTGGCGACGGCCGTGGCGTTCGCGTTGACGCCGGCGGTGCGCGAGGCGGCCACGCACTTCGAGCCGCGCCTGTTCGACACGCTCTGGGCGCTGCTGGCCTTCCTGTCGATCTGCGCCCTCCTTTCGCCGCGCCGCGCCGCGGGATTCGGCGGTGTCGTCCTGGCGGGCATCTTGGTCGGCCTGGGCGTCGCGGACAGCCTTCTTTTCGTCTATTTGCTGCCGCTCTACGCCGCGTTCGCCTGGATGCTGGCGGGGCGCCGAGAGCAAAACGCGGGCGCGGCGCTCGCGGCGTTTCTCGTGCCGTGCGCCTTGACGGCGGTCGTCTTCGTGCCGTGCACGGTCGGCGATTTCACCGCGTTCGCCCAGGCCCAGACGGCGCGGCTGCGGTTTGACTTCGCCGTCCGGCATACGCTCGCGGTGCCGTGCTTCACGATTCTCCCCGCGCTGGTCGCGCTTTTCGCCTCGCGCCGCGCCTTTACGGCGAAACCGGGTCCGATCAGCTGGATTTTCCACGTCTTCATGACGCTTCTGGCCATCATCGCCTACGCCTCGCCGCTGGCGCCCTTCGCGGTTCTGCGCACTTACGGCGTCCTGCCCGTGGCGGCCTCGGCTTTCGCGGCGTTTCTGGCGGCGTACGTGTTCGTCTACTGGATGAAGCAGATCGCCTCGCCTCTCGCTGTCGAGCCTGGCGTGGACGAGGATGCGCGTCTGGCCCGAATCGCGCGTCCGCTGGGGCTGGCCGTCGGGGGCGTCTTCACGCTCATTCTCGCCGTCGCGCTTTTCTTCAACATATTCCTCCGTTTCGAGGGCGGACGCGGACGCTTCGCGGATATCGCCGCGGCGAAGATAGTCTCCGACCTGGGGCCGCGCACGTGGTTTGTGACGGACGGCACGCTCGACGACCACCTGCGCCTGGCCGCGGCGAACGCCGGCAAGCCGCTCCATCTCGTCTGCCTTCAGCGCGATCTGGACGCGAACTATCTGGCCCGCCTGGGGAAGGCCGTGAAGGAAGCCGACCTGTTGGGGCCCAAGACGGACGACCTTTTGATCTCCCTCAAGTTGGGCGTGTGGCCCTTCGTGCAGGATTGGTTCGCCGCGGACACCAACGTCGCGCAGCGCGCGGCGATATTCGGCACGCCCGATCTCTGGCTTTACGCGCATAAGCAGCCCGTTCCCGAATTCCTTTTCTTCGGCGGCGACCCGGCGCGCTTCGGTACGTTCGACGACTGGGCGGCCTACGACAAACTCCTGGAGGCGCCCAAGGGCTGGGGGAGCTACAGCCTGGTGGATGTCGAGGACCCCGTGGCGCGCAAGCGGCTGAATCTGCGCCGGCATCTGGGTCTGGTCGCCAACGACCGGGGCTTCTATCTGCAAAACGAGAAGCAGGATGCGCAGGCCTTCGAGATGTACGACCTGGTCCTGAACACGATTGACCGGGACAACGTCAGCGCGCTTTTCAACGAACTGGGCCTGGTGGACGCGGGGTATCCGAAAGCGGTCGCCAAAAAGAACGAACTGACCAAGCGCATGAAGACGCTGGTGGAGGACGAGAAGCGGCGCTACCGACTGGAAGGGCTCTCGATTTACTACGGCTACATCCGCAACGCCGAGGTCTTCGCCCGGCTGGGGCTGAGCTGGGCGCGTTCGGGGATGCCGGGCGAGGGCCTGCAGCAGATGCGCCGCGCCATCGACTTCATTCCCGACGACAACCGCGTCTCGGTCCTCAATCTGCTGGCCTCGCTGTACGCGAGCGACAGCCAGCAGGAGAAGTCGCGCGAAATCTACCGGGACATCCTGGCGCAGGACGCGTCCAACCGCGACGCCCTGCTCGGCCTGACGCGCCTTGAACTCCAGGCGGGCAACCTGAAAGGCGCCGCGCGCTACCTGGAAAAGGCGGCTGCCGCGGGCGGGGACGACGTCCGCGTCCAGTTGGAAAGCGCGCTCCTCAAGCTGATGCAGAACGATACGCCGGGCGCCAAGCTCGTTTTGCGCAAGGTGACGGAGGCCCATGCGGAAGACATGCAGGCGTGGAGCCTTCTGGCCTCGACGGTCATGCGGCAGATAGACGAATCGAAGGATGCGGCCGAACGCCACGCGCTCGAGGCCGAGCTTGAAAAGGACATCCTGCCGGCCATGGAGAAGCAGGCGCGTTCGGCGGACGATTACTACCTCCTCACCACGCGCGCGTTCCTGATGATGCGCAAAAACGACGAGGCCAACCGCCGCGCGGCGCGCGACGCCTTCATCGCCGCGGCGCAGAGTCGTCCGGATCTCGCCGGCACGCGCGACATCATTCTCGGCCTGGATATCCAGCTGAACGACACGGCGGACGCCGAAACCCAGGCAAAGCTCGTATTGAAGAAGAACCGCCGCGCCCCGCTCGCCAACTACGTCCTCGGCTCGCTCGCCCTGCGGGACGGACGCTATGCGGAGGCGGAAGGGTTCCTGCGCCGGAGCGTGGACACCGAAAAACCCCTGCCGCTGGCGCTGAACGACCTGGCGGAGGTTCTGCGGCGCGACAAGCGCTACGACGAAGCCGCCCAATTCGCGCGCCGTGCGACGTCGGTCGCGCCGGATTTCTATGTCGCGTGGGAGACGCTGGCCGCCGCCCTGCTGGACGGGAAGGGCGATTTGGCGGAGGCCGAGAAGGCCGCTTCCAAGGCGGTCGCGCTCTCGACGGACGCGAACGGACGCGAGATGGATGTGCGGATGCTGGTTACGCTCGCGCGCGTCCAGTTTGCGCAGGGGGCGCTCAAGAAGGCGCGCGCGACCGCTCTGAAGGTCCGCCGGCGCATGAACGAACTGTCCCCCTTCGAGCAGCAAGAGTTCAAGGACTTCATGGAACGTGTCAAGTAGTCTTCTCATACTCGCGACCGCGCTTCAGGTCGGGCCCTTCTACGAACAGAAACCCGATTACGCGGCGCTGCGTCCGTTCTATTCGCGCGAAAGCGAGACGACGGATGTGTTGTGGCCCGTCTTCACGGCGCACAGGGACTGGTGGCGCTTCTGCTACATTGTCGACTACAAGGACCATGCGTCGGACGACGGCTACCAATTCTCCATTGTCCCGTTCTGGTTCAACGGCGTCGACAAGGAGAAGGGCGCCTACGCGGGGCTGTTCCCGCTTTGGGGTCGGCATCCGCACGTCCTTTTCATGTACGACGTGCGTTTTTGCCTGTGGCCGCTCTGGCTGAACTACAAAATGCCGCGTCCCTCGCGGGCGGAGTGGCTGGAGACGCACGCGGTCCTGTGGCCTTTCGTCTCCTGGCGCTCGGACGGTTCCTGGAGCTTCTGGCCGTTCTACTGCCTGAACAAGCGCCGCGAATCGACAGCGCAGGCGGCGCTCTGGCCGCTCGTCACCTGGGCGGACTACGCGGAGGACCGCGACACGGCGGGCGCGGGCCGCTCCTGGATGGTCTGGCCGCTGTACGGGCAGGTCCGCCGGGCGCGCGAAACGCAGGATCTGTGGCTGCCGCCGTTCTTTTCCTACGCCGAGACCGCCTCGCCGCGCGGCCTCCCGCCCCGCACGCGCCTGCGCTGTCCCTGGCCCCTCTTCGAATACGAGAAGGGGCCCACGCGTCGGCGTCTTTCCGTCTGGCCGCTGTATGAATCGGACACGACCTACTCCTACCGCACCGGCGAGCCGACCACGCGCGTGCGGCGCTTCGGCTGGAAACTGATCGAACTCTACGACGACGAGACGCGCGTGTTCCCGTTCTACGCCTCCGGCCGCGGCCACTTCCGCCTGTGGCCCTTCTGGGAATCGGAGACGGATGCGCAGACGGGTGTGACGCGCGGACGTTTTCTCGCGCTTTTCCCCATCCGCTGGGTGCCCGCCGTCGACCGCAACTGGTCCAAGTTCTGGACCTTCTACGAGACTGAACGCACCCCCGCCGGGGAAACGAAGCATGCGCTTTTCTGGGGCCTTGTCCAATGGACCTCCGGCGCGGGCGAAAGGGAGCCTTCCAAATGAAGGCGCGACTTCTGCTTTGGCTGCGCGCCATACGCGTCGAGCAGTGGACCAAGAACGGCGTCGTCATGATGGCGTGGTTCTTCTCCGTGGCGGACGCGAGCCAGAAGGAGATCGCGCGCGGCTGGCAGTCCTTCCTGATGGCCTTCCTGATGGCGGGCGCCTTCTCGCTCGTGTCGTCCGCCTTTTATCTGCTGAACGATGTGGCGGACTACGAAACCGACCGGCTCCATCCGGTGAAAAGGCTCCGGCCGATTGCCGCGCGGCAGATTGCGCGCATAGCGGCCGTGCGCGTCGCGTTGGTCCTGTTCGCGGTAGGGTTCGCCTATCCCGCGCTCATCGTCATGTTGCTTCCTTCCCGCACGCTGGCGTTCGGCACGATGCTCGCCTACACGGTCATGCAGTGCTTCTACACGGGGTTCCTGAAACGCATCCCCTACATAGACGTCGTCACGCTCTCGCTGGGCTTCGTCCTGCGCGCGGTCGCGGGCGCGGCGATCATCGCGGCGTACATCTCGCCCTGGCTCCTCGTCTGCACCTTCACGCTTTCCATGTTCCTCGCCTTCTGCAAGCGCCGCAACGAGATGGCCCTCGCGCGCGAATCGCGGGCCGTCCTCAAGCGCTACCACCCCAAACTTCTCGACGCGCTCATCGTCGTCGCGGGGCTCTCGTCCGTCGGCGAGTATCTGGCCTACACCCTGCGCGCCCAGATGGGCCACCGCTTCCCGTTTCTCTGGACGACGTCCGTCTTCGTCCTTTTGGGCGTTTTGCGCTACATGCGTCTAGCCTGGGGCGGCGGCGACGTGGGGCGTCCGGAGCGCGTCCTGCTGACGGACAGGAAACTGTGGCTGGCGCTTTTGGGCTACGCGCTTTCGGCGGTGGCCGTCGTGTGGTTCGGCAGATGAAGACGTTGGCCGAAGAGTTGGCGGCGCGTCGCCGTTTTGGCGTGAAGCCCGGGCTTGGACCCCTTGCGGCGGTTCTCGCGTCCCTGGGCGATCCGCAGAAACGCGTCCGCGCCCTGCACGTCGCCGGGACGAACGGGAAGGGCGCCGTCTGCGCGCTTCTGGACGCGGCGCTTTCCGCCGCGGGCCGTTCGACCGGACGCTATACATCCCCCCATCTGGTTTCCCTCAACGAGCGCTTCTTCCTGAACGGCGCGCCGGTCTCCGCGGAACGCCTGGACGCCGCGGCGGCGGAACTCGCGGTGCGCGCCCCGGCGGGGCTGGCGGATTTGACGTATTTCGAATATCTGACGGCGCTCGCCTTCGACCTTTACGCCGCGGCGCACCCGGACTGCACGATTCTGGAGACGGGGCTGGGCGGACGCCTGGACGCGACCAATCTCTGCGTGCCCAAGCTCGCGGTCATCACGCGCATCGGGCTCGACCACTGCGATTGGCTCGGCGACACGCTCGAGAAGATCGCCGCGGAAAAGGCGGGCATCATCAAGCCGGGCGTGCCGGTCGTCCTGGGCGCGAACGCGCCGGAGGTCCGCGCGGTCGTGCGCAAGCGTGCGGCGGAAGTCGGTGCGCCGTTCGTCTACGCCCCCGACGCGGTGTCGCGCGACGAGATACCGTCCGATCTGTCTTTGGCGGGCGCCTTCAACCGCGAGAACGCCCAGACCGCGCTGGCCGCCCTGAAGACGCTTTTCCCGGCGGACTCCGCCGCCTACGCCGCGGCCCGCAGGGGTTTCGCCCATGCCGTCTGGCCCGGACGCTTTCAGCGGGTCGGACGCTTCCTCGTGGACGGCGCGCACAATCCGCCGGCGGCGCACGCGCTGGCCGAGGCCCTCCATGACGCGTTCCCGGGCGTCCGCTTCGAGCTCGTGGCGGGCTTTTGCGGCGACAAGGACGTCGAGACGGTCCTCCGCATCCTGGCGCCGTTCGTCGCGCGCGCCTTCGCCGTGAAGACCTCCAATCCGCGTTCGCTCGCGGCGGAAGAGGCGGCGCGGAAGATGCGCGCGGCGGGCATGGTGGCGCAGGCCCTGCCGTCGCTCCGCGACGCGCTCGATGCGACGCGCGGGCCGGTGCTCGTCTGCGGTTCGCTTTTCCTCGCCGGCGACGCACTCGTCGAACTCGGGGCCCTCCCGCCCCCGCGCGGACCCCGTACCCTTTCAGAACAGATCAAACCCTCAATCAACAAGGAGTCCAACACATGAATATCGTCTGCCTCGATCTCGAAGGCGTTCTCGTCCCCGAAATCTGGATTGCGTTCGCGGAAGCGACGGGCATCCCGGAATTCAAGCGCACCACGCGCGACGAACCCGACTACGACAAGCTCATGCGCTACCGCCTCGACCTTCTGGAGAAGCACGGCCTGGGGCTGGCGCGCATCCAGGAAGTCATTGCGACGATCGACCCCCTGCCGGGCGCCAAGGCGTTTCTGGACGCGCTGCGCGAAAAGACGCAGGTCATCATCATATCCGACACGTTCGCCGAATTCGCCGCGCCGCTCATGAAGAAGCTCGGCTGGCCCACGATCCTGTGCAATTCGCTCGAAGTCTCCCCCGAAGGGAAGATCGTCGGCTACCGCATGCGCTGTCCGCAGTCCAAGCTGACGACCGTGCGCGCCCTGCAGAGCTGCGGATGCGAGACGATCGCCGCGGGCGACAGCTTCAACGACCTGGCGATGATCCGCGCCTCCAAGACCGGCTTCCTCTTCCGCACGACGGACGCCATCCGCAAGGACAATCCGGATCTGGCGGCGTTCGAGTCGTATGACGATTTCTTCGCGGCTCTCGTGAAAGCGCTCGCCTGATGATAGCGGGGGCGCTTCTTCTCGCGGCCGTGACGGTCGCGTTCCCCGAGGCGGGACGCCGCCTGCCGGCGTTGGACCGCGTCTACGTGATCGGCGCGGCCTCCCGCGGCATCACGAACGTCACAGTCGCCGGCGAGCGCGTGGACCTCTACCGCACGGGCGCCTGGGCGACGGTCGTGCCGCTCGTCCCCGGGACGAACAACGTCATCCCCATCGTCTGGCAGGGCGCGGAATCGGGCGAGACGAATCTCACCGTGAAAGTCGCCGCGAAGCCCGCGCCGTCCGCCGCCCCCGCGGCGAAACCCGCCCCGCCCCGAAAGTGGACGAAGCTGCCGTATGCCGCCGACGCGCCGCAGCCGCCCCCCTTCGGCAAGCCCGCGGCGGAAATCACGCTCGTCCTCGATCCCGGGCACGGCGGGACGGATACCGGCGCGCTCAGTCCCCACGCCTTCCCCGAAAAGAACGCCAATCTGCTCACGGCCCGCGAGGTGAAGAAGGCGCTCGAGGCGCATGGCTACCGCGTCGTTCTGACGCGCGAGAAAGACATCGCCGTGCCGCTCTACGAACGCCCGAAAATCGCCCACGAACAAAAGGCGGACGCATTCGTTTCCATCCACCACAACGCGCCCCCGCTGGACAGGGATCCGCGGCGCACGCGCTACGCGGCGGTCTACGCGTGGAACGGAATCGGCAAGGGTCTGGCCGCGGCCATCTCCGCCGCGCTGGACGACGCCCTCGAGGGCGAAATGCCCAGCAAGGGCGTTTTGGAGGGCAATCTCGCCGTGACGCGCAATCCGCAAATCCCCAGCTGCCTCGTGGAAGTGGACTTCGTGACGTCCCCCGCGGGAGAGGCCGCCATCTGGAACGTGAAGCGGCGGCGCTATCTGGCCGAGGCGATCGCCCGCGGCATCGACGCCTGGTGCAAGCCTCGCACCGACCCGCCCCCTGCGGAAGGCGCCGCGGCAGAAGAATCGCCCCGCCCCTAGTCGCAAGAGGCGCGCACCCCAGCTCGCATCTCCACGTTCTCCACGGCCAATCCCGTGCGGGCAGCACCATTAGACGCCACACGGGACGACCGCGACGGACGCGACATCCACGACAGTCCCAGCTGTCCCGTTTACTCCCATCTCTCTCTCACTCTGCAACTCTACATGGCCATTCCCGTGCGGGCGGCAGGGGACTGCCGCCCCTACCATTGGACGCCTCAC
>ERZ808286.410-NODE-410-length-28555-cov-3.570807_pt1 | contig 28555 bp, 10 predicted proteins | sample MGYA00521276_ERZ808286 | MGnify/ENA primary metagenome ERZ808286 (study PRJEB31516, sample SAMN03275607) | gut metagenome | biome: mammalia-associated habitat; material: feces | host: Papio cynocephalus | place: Kenya | collected 2012-08-01 ... | reverse complement strand
AAAAATGCCGGCAAAGGCGCAAAATTTGAATATTTTTTTTTACAGATTTTTCCATGTAAAAATCCTCTCTGATAGATTATTCAATTTTAACACTCAGATTGCGTTAGCGTCAAATAATAGGTTGGGTTTTAATCACATTCGCCCAGATAACCTTGTCAAAATCCACCGCATTTGCCTGCAAAAAATCATTTTCCGACACAAAAATGGCTAAAAATCGAACCCAAAACATCGTCCGGCGTAACTTCGCCCGTTACCTCGCCAAGACTGTCCAAAGAATCTTCCAAATCCTGAACTACAGCGTCAAGACCATAAGTTTCGTCCTTGGCAATTTCCAGAGCATGTTCAATCCTTTCAAGAGCCTGCTCCACGCTCTTTTTTTGGCGTTCCGAACCAAGTCCAGTTTTTTCACTTTTTACAGTCGAATCATTCAGAATCGTCTTTTTTACAAGATTTGTAAGTTCTCCAATTCCAATTCCTTTTTTTGCAGAAATTTTTACAGAGCCTTTTATTCCTTCAGAAGCCAAAACTTCTTCAAAAGATTTTTCATTTCCGCCTGTCAAATCCATTTTATTGAATACGACAATCACCGGAATATTTTTGTTTTTTTCTAAAAATTTTTTATCATCGTCCAGAACACCTTTGGAAGAATCCACAAGATAAAGAACTAAATCCGCATTCGAAGCCAAATCTTCGGTCAGTTCTACGCCTTTTGCTTCTATTATATCATCTGTCTTTCTAAGTCCGGCAGTGTCAAAAAGCCTGGCAGGAATTCCGTCAAAACTTACCCAGCTTTCAATCCAGTCGCGGGTTGTGCCTTCAATGTCGCTTACAATCGAACGATCTTCCTTCAAAAGCGCGTTAAAAAGTGAAGATTTTCCGGCATTTGTTTTTCCAGCTAGAACAATTCTTGCCCCGTCCTGGTAAATTTTTTCGCTTTTCCATGAAGAAGCAAGCTCGCAAAGACGGTCGCGGGCATTTTCGAGCATTTTCGGGTCAAAACTGTCGGCAATAGTTTCTTCGTCTTCCGGATATTCAATATCAACTTCGATTGCGGCAAGGGTGTCCGTCACAAGAGTTTTTATTGAATCAATTTCTTCAAAAAGCGAACCGCTCAGTCTTCCGGCGGCACGGGAACGGCTGTCGCTGGTTTTAGAATCAATTATTTCGCGAACCGCTTCCGCTTTTGTAAGATCCGACTTGCCGTTTATATAAGCCCTAAAAGTAAATTCGCCTTTTTCTGCCTGACGAAAACCATTTTTTAAGAGCGTTTCAAAAACTGCATTTACAACAGAAACTCCGCCATGACAGGAAATTTCGCACATATCTTCGCCAGTAAAACTTTTTGGAGCGCGAAAAACAGAAATCAAAACCTCGTCAATTTTTTCTGCATTTTCTTCCTCAGATTCTGTATTTTTGTCCAAAATCCAGCCGTAGACGATGGAATTTCCACCGGCTTCTTTTAAGGCCTTTGGTCTTGAGAAAATTTCTGCAATTTTTTCGATACAGTTTTTTCCGCTTGCACGGACAATGCCGAGAGCAGCAGGAGCAAGAGCTGTCGCAATTGCCGCAACCGGTTCATCTAAATTATATCTCGCGTTTGTCAATTTCGTATGCCTGCCAGAGTTTTTTTATGTCGCCAATCGAAGGAAATCCTCCTCCTTTTTTTCCTTCTTTTCCTGCAAGTTCATTTTTTCCGCTGTCCATAATAAATTCGCTTACAGCCTTGTTTTGCAATTTTTCTATATTTTCAAAAGTTTCTATATTTTCTGGATAAAGCAGATTTTTGTTTCCAAGAGCCGGTTTCCTGTATTCTTTTGAGGCTTCGGCTGCAGTTCCGTTATAAGCAGAATTTCCAACATCCGGCAAAATATCGTCGTAGCGGCCAATATTGTTCCAGTACATATATCCACGGTCAACACTGTCACGCACGCCAAAAATTTGTTTTTGAACATATTCCTGGCCATACCACTGACGGTCATACCGCACATTAAGATAAAAAGCCTGAACCCACGGTCTGATTATAATTCTGTTTCTGCCGATTACAGTGTTTCGGTAAGTTCCGTAATAATAAATTCTGTAAGGCCGTTCAGAATAAGGAGCGTAATCCAAAAAGTTCTGTTCAAAATGACTCGGATAGAACATAGGACAGATTATATCCACATATTCCGAAAGCTGCTCAACGTCCTGTCCAGTTCTAGTTCCTGAACGATACCAGCCGTTTGCGCCGTAAATATCAATTCCAATCGGAGCGTCAATATTTTTTCTGGCATAAGCAAGATAAGAAAGAAGGGCCGATTCCTTGTCCATGCCTTTCTCCTTCCAGCGGAAAACCGCATTTGCCATATTGCGTCCGTCTGTCGGAAAACGGATATAGTCAAACTGAATTTCATCAAATCCGCCGGCAATCAGTTCACGCGCAATCCGCACATTGTAATCCCAAACTTCAGGAGAATACGGATCGACCCAATTCTCGTCATAATATGCCGTTTTCTGACCAATAACATTTCCGTCTTCATCGGTTATATCTTCAAAACCACGAGTTCCAACCCACGCCTTGTTTAAAGTTTTGTCCCAAACCGCATATTTTCCGCCTGCATACTGACTTAGATTTTTGTCCTTAAAAACAACAATTCGCGCAATCAGATAAATTCCGTCTTTTTTCATTTCCGAGACAAAATGCTCTAAATCTATATGGTATCTCGAAATATAACCTTTTTCGATTACAACAGGATCTTTCGCATCGTAACGCAAAAGTCCATAGTCATCTTTCATGTCGATTACAAGACTGTCAAGCTTATTGCCAAGGATAATTTTTTTGTATTTGTCGATTCCAGCCTGAGTTGTCACATGGTTTGCCGGACAGTAAATTGAGCGGCGGTTCAACGCTTTCTGCGCATACTGGTTTGTGCAAAGTTCAGGTTTTAAAAGCCAGAGCTCGCTCAAAGAAATTCCTTCGGAAAGATTTTTTTCGTCAGGAATCCATGCTGAATAAAGAGTGTCGTTCGGTGCAATCGCAGAAAATGTTTTTTTCCACGTATAATAACTCTGAGGAATAGAACCAAGTCCTTGGTTTTGCGGAGAATACGAAGCCACTTCGCCCGGACGGGTATACAAAAGTTCATTTCCGTCCCAAAAAAGACCGTCAATCGTGTCAGCCGGCTCTTTTCCGCTATAAAGAAGTTCCGCCCGTTTTGTCTGCCAATTGAATCTATAAAGCCTTGGCAAAAAAGTCTGGCTCACATAAATCTCAGTAGACGAAGTTCCATCAGAATTTTTTAAAACAACCGGACAAATATCAGCAATTTCGTCAGGATAAGTCTGCCCCTTCATATTGTCAAAACCGCCATTGCAATCTTTCCAGACAGGTTTTGCGCTCTGCGGCTGAATATACGAAAAACCAAAAATCGGATGAGATTCAAAAACCGTAAGAACGCCGCCAACCGTACAAACCGCAACAGCCTTAATTCCAGAAGTCGCGCTGCTCATCGACCCAAGGCTTTTCCAGCTTAATCCGCCGTCATAAGTTATATAAACGCGGTCTTTCGTTGCAGTCACGAGAATCTGAGAATTTTCCGGATGAACTTCCAAATCCTTTAGCTGCGCAGGCCTGTCCACAAAAGAAACCTGATCCAAATTCACTTCCTTCATTTTCAAAAACGGAAGTCCATTATTGCGATATTCAAAATTCTGCAAATCAGAAGAAGTCAAAATTCCACGGCTTGTCAAAAAATACCAGCGCGGGCCGTTTTTTTCAGCCTCGTTTTTAAAAAGGCCAGAATCCGAATTTTGTTCCGTCAAAGCAGTTTTTCCGGCCATCTTATTTTGTTCCGTCAAAATATTTTTTTCAGCTAAATCATTTTGTTCCGTCAAATTCTGTTCAGTTTGCCGCGTACGGATAATTTTTAAAACTTTTCCTTCGTTCCAAATTGGAATCGCCGTTTTAGTCGAAGTAATTCTGTAAAGACCGCTCGCAGCGCCAGCAATCACGCCGCCAGCCTTTGCAGTTTCAACAGTCTGAGCCGAAGTTTCCGGCAATTTGTAAATATCTTTAGACGATTGAGAAGAAGCCACACACGACGAAAATAAAATAATAGAACTAATCAGTAATGAATATACGCGCATATCTTGAGTATCGGCACAAAACCTTAAAAGTTGAATTTAGAATTTTTTGGGCGTCCCCCGCTTCGCGGGTCGCTACGACCGCAGTTCCGGCTTTCGCCTCCATTCGCAAGCGAACGGCTGCGCCGCTGCTATCATCGCTGACGCATAAATTTTTCAGGCAAAACTTCCGGTTTACAATAAAATTTATTCAGATTATTCAAACTGCCCGAATTTTATTTTTGCGGCTAATTCCTGAGCAAGCTCATCTTTTTGCTTTTTTGAAAGAGCAACTTCGCGGCTCAAGCCGGCAAGAGGCGCATTTGTCGCGGCAACCCAATAACGAACGTCGTCCGCCTGGCGGTCAGGAGTCCTGCACTGGGCAAAAACTGGAGCAAGTCCGGTCGCACGGCTCAATTCTTCCTGTCCAGAATCCGAATTAAGATATTCTATTAAAAGCGTATTCAGTTTGTTTTTTTTCTGCGGAACCGCATAAATTATTTCTGCCGTAAAACTGCGTTCGCCCGGAGCCTTTTCCGACGGAAAGTAAATCGTAGAAAAACGTTCAATTGTGCGGTTTTCGACAGTCCTGTGCTGGCTGAGCGGCATAAAAACCATTGCGGCAAGCCTTGCCTGCAAAAATGCATTGACATCTTTTTGAGAAAGATTAAAAACATCGCGGTTTAAAAGTCCGGCATTGTACCATTTTGAGAGCTGCTTTGCGGAAGCATAGAGAGGAGCATTGTAACTTCCGCACAACTGCTCTGCAACTTCCGAAACCTTCCATCCTTTGTTTTTTGCATGTTCAATAATTTCAACCGCCTTTTTATATTCTCCTGCGCCGTCAAAAGCCTCGGTCAAGGCGCCTAAAAAGTCGAGCATTACATCAGAATCTTTTCCGGCAAAAACAACCGGATAATCAAGTTTTTTTTTCTGAATTTTTAGGAATTTATCAATATCGCTCCAAGTTGCAATCGCGTTCATTCCAGAGGTTTTAAAAGAAGAAGTATTAATTGAAATTTCAAAATTTCCAGTAAGCAAAGGAAGAGCGCTCACAGTTCCAGGATTTTCTCCCATAATTGCGGACATTTTTATAGAGGAAGTCATTTTTTGCAAGGAATTTTCAGAAACAGCCGCTTTTTTAGAAGCCTCCTCTGCCGCTGTTTTTACAGAATTTCCGCTGACAGTAAAAAGCAATTCCGGCTTTTTTCCAAGAAAAAAGTGACTTTCGAGAGTTTTTGAAGAATCAAAGGTTTTAAACTCAAATTGCTGCCCGGCCTTTTTGTTCCAGTTCTCGATAACGCTGCAAATTGATTTTTGAACAGCTGGCTCAATTCCATAAAAGCCAATCACAGGTTTTGAAAAAAGATTTACCGCACAAAAAATGCAAATCAAAGCAAAAACAACAGCGAGGCCTGCAAAAATTACAGCCATTTTATATTTTTTTAAAATTTCAGAAACTTTTTTCATTCTTAACCCCTGACCAATCTTGCCGCCAGACAAAATATTTAAATTTCAATATTTTATCTGACAAGCCTATAAAACAATATATTTAAAATTCGACAAAAATTAAAGCCTGGTTAACCTATTTTCAAATTCTTTAAAACGTAAAAACAAAAGAATAAAAAGGAGGCGCACAAATTACGCACAAACGGCTATCCGAGGCTCCGGCGTCAAAGCGCCTACGGTGCAAGCACCCGCAAAGCGGCCTCTACTATCCGGCGCGCAATTCCTTGCAAAAAAAAATACCGGCCTCCATTTTTGCAGAAAGCCGGTATTAGAAAATAGATTTTAGCGAAAATTATTTTTCGCTCTTTAAGAACACAACGTCCATGCGGCCAGTGTTAAAGCCGACTACAGCGTCACATTCGGCCATTGAAACTCCGTCTTCTTTTACAATTTCACCTTCTTTCCAACCAGCTGCCTTTCCTTCAACATAGACAAGCTCGCCGCCACTTACATAATGATTTCCGCCATAAACAACAGCAGGAACAATCTGAACGTCCCAAAGGCTCTCTGTGTTTCCATTGCCAGTGTCAACATTGCGGAGAAGCGCGTATTTTACGCCGTTTGCAGTACCTTCGCTGTTGAGCCAAGAAACGCAAGGAACGTAAACAGGATTTTCAGCAGTGCCAGTATTCATAACAGAAAGCGTACCGTAAGTTCCGCTTGAATCAATTGTCATCGGACTGCCGAATGTGTAAGCACCTCCGTCAGGAGCATTTGTTGACTTCAAATAGCAAAGCTTGCCGTCTGAGTCGCGGTACATTATGTGCAGATAATTGTTGCCGTCAATCTTTGACTGAACATAAGTTCCGCCGGAAACGCCGGAGATTGTCTGGCGAGTAAACTTTCCGCAGCCCTCCGAAGAAGAATACATATTTATGTCAGAATTAGAAGCGTAGGCAATACGCAATGTATCATTGGCAGAATCGTAATAAACAATAACAGGCTTTCCTGTAGAAGTTACATCTATTGAAGAATATTTTCCTTCTGCTGAGCTTGTAATTTGTGCAACACCATTTGTTACAACATTTGAATCTCCATGATATACGCAGAGACCTGTTGGCGTATAATAATTACCACTGCTATTTTTTGGGAATTCATGGTCAGTCCAATACAAATTCTTTCCATCGCTTGAAATAGAAGAGACAGTATGTAGGTCAACTTTATAAACACCAGACTCATCTGTATAAGCCAATGCAAGTGCTTTTGCCCCACTACAGTTGAAATTAATATAAACACTCTTTCCATCTTCGCCTAACTTTCCACCGGAGTTTGCAAACGTACCTACACCGCCGTCATTATTTGACCAGATATTTTCAAGGTCATTATCTGTCCAACGATGAATTCTATCCTGCTCGTCTGACTTTCCATCAATCAAAATCCAGCCAACAATGTCTTTCCTATCTGCTGTTTCAGTAGCATTTGAATACAATGAATATGTTGTTGCTTCTTCTTTAAGAGGAGCATTTGAAGAAATCTTATATCCCGCTTTTTGAAATGTATAGCGAAGAGATTTGTTATATGAATCATAATATACATAATGCATATTATCTCCATATCGAACAGTATGACCGTTCTGGAATTGGCTTACTTCTCGTCTCATAGAACCGCTTGCAAGCTGATAACCAGATGTGTTGATTTTACTATCAAGCTTATAATAAGGGTTTCCCGCAATTGAAAGATATTTATTGTTGCCACTTACAGTATATTTATAGTTAGATGAATTAGAGAAATCATTTTTCAAATTCAATCCCCATACACCACCAACAGTCATTGCATCTGCATAGCAAGTACTGTCAGGAGTTCCAGAACTACCTACATTTGCAGGATAGAACAAAACGCTTATATTACCACTCTTATCTACAGTATCACCGCTTACGTTACTCTTATCTACAGCAAGTGCTGTCTCTTTGTCCGGCTGGTCATATCCTATATAAATTGGCTGATTTACAGTAGAAAGTCCTTTCTGCATTTGCACAGACCCTGTTCCCATCAACGTCCATGTTGAGAAAAGATTTCCAGAATTGTCAGATGCCATAGTAGGCTTATTTCCACCATCGGAATTACTAAAATAATGTCCCACGTCCCAAACACGGATATATCTGTTGTCAAACTTGCCGTCTGAGTCGAGGTTTGACTCTGAGGCATTGTTGTTCTTGTCGTTCAGAGAAACAATTCCATTTACAGTTACGGTAAGTTCGCCGGAATTTTCTGGCGCGTCAATCGTGAATGAAGTTCCATTTGCCTCTGGATTAAACGTTGTTGAACCAACTTTTACGGTCGGTGAAGTTCCAAAGTTAAATCCTGAAACAGTCAAGCTGTCGCCAACTGCAACTGGATATTCTCCGTAAGTTGAGCGGTTCATTGTCGTGTTGCTTTTTGAGTCAGTGTTTTTTACTCTCACAATTTCCGTGATGTACGGCACAACATTCATTGAATAATAGCCAGTTTCTGCATTTGCCAATGTCTGAACGCTTCCAGCTATAGACTTATTATTAGAATCATCAGTTGCAGATTTTGCCTGTGTTGCCGTTACAGAAAGACTGTTTGAGCCGTTTGCAAGCAGTTTTGCAGAATCCACTGTCAAAGTCCATGCGACAGAATGTCCGCTTTGAGCAAGCATTGTATTTTCCACATTAAATTTGTAGCCGTCTGTTGCCAATGTTCCAACAGAAGTCCAACTAGCTGTTGCAGCCGTATATTCCGAAGTAGCTGTCTTTCCATTGTCAAAAGCAAAAGTCAAAGATTTTAACAGCTGATCATCAGTTGCATTTCCTCTAAATACAACAGTTCCTGAAACTGAAGGAATTTCTTCAAATTCGATATGACCTTTTTCCTTGCTGTTTTGATACAAAGAATTGTCAGAAAGTGAATTCCAATAGAACGGTGTAATTGTTCCTGTCGGGGCCACATCGTCGGTTATATCAAAATAAACAGGAATATTTGCAACTGTCCACTGATAGCCAAAATTTGAGTAAAGCGTTTTATTCGCGTCTGCTGAATCAAGTTTAGAAGCTATTCCCTCGGCTATTACGTTGTCTGTCTTATATCCAGAGCTTTCATCGCCTGTAAATCCATAGACTTCTGAAGAATCCCACAAAGAAAGAGCGATTGTGCCTTTATTGTCTTCCTTGTTAAAGCCAGCCATATCAGAAGATGAGAGAGTCAGATACTTCAAGACATTTTTACGGTCCTCAGTTATGCCAGCAGTTATGTCAGCAACTTTGCCGTCTGAATCCGCAAGCGCGCCGTGTAGATTTTCTGTAGAATTCCAAGTCGGCTCTGATTTTGAACCTATGACAGCATCATAATAAACACTTCCCTGTCCTTCGTGCCCGCCGACAAATTCCGGAGCAACAACAAGGTCTCCTGTAACCTTAAAGTAAGCCTTTGCGTTTGTCTTTCCGTTCGTATTAGCAGGAATCTTAGAATTCAAGTCGTAAATATCTGTTGCTAGAGTTACAACTTCCTGTGTTTTTCCGCTGTCGTCCAATGCGCTGAATTCTTCAATCTCGTCTGAAGCATAAGAGCCGTCGCCGTTCAAGTCTGTTGCAAGATGAACTTTTGCAAGGCGCGGAGTATGGTTTGTAATCATCGTGCGTGTTGTTACATCGCTGCTTATATTCCCTGCCGCGTCAATCGCAACCGCATGAAGAACAACTGTTCCGTCTGCAATTGAGTCGCTTAAAAGGCTTGCCGTGCAAGTCCACTTTGCTCCTGATTTTGCGACAGTCTCAACAAGTCCGTCACCGTCATCATTTCCTACAGAATAAGTTCCGCTTGCCCAAGTTGAGCTTTCAGTTGTTGTTGTCGTGTAGTTTACAGAAAGCGCGTAAGGGAATATTGCGCTTGTTACATCTTGAGCCAAAGTTCCATCGAATGTAACAGTTGAGCCTGAAACGCTCTTGATGTTGTAATAGCTTCCGTCAATTTTTATGATTCCGCCTGCTCGGATAAATGAAATGTCCGCAGAAGAATCAGAGATTTCGAATGTGCCAGATTTTGCGCTTCCGCTTCCAGCAACGCTAACTCCAGGAATTCCGTCGGTCAAATCAAAATCTTTTCCTGATGTTTCCACCATTTTCCAGCTGTCGGCAGAACCGCCCGCAAACGGAACGTAATATTTTCCGCCGCGCTCAAAGAAGAAATTAAGGCTTGCCATGCCCGAAATATCATCTTGAACAACTGAAGAAATTTCCGCCTCGTAGTTTGTGTTGTAGAGTTTTCTCATATCGAGACTTTCGCCGCGGAACTGAACAGCGTTTACAGTCGGTGCCGTGTTGTCAACAGTGAATGAGTAAGTCGCTGATGTTGAAAGAGCCGCCTTTGAGTTGTCAACAGTGCGGACTGTATAAGTTACAGTGCCTTCAGTGCTTAAGTCGAGAGGAATTTCTACATTGTAATTATAATACCCTGTTCCCTCATAAGTTATCGGATTGCCTTTCGGCTCCTTTTTCAAGCCATCTGACTCTTCTAACTTTTTAGTTGAGCCGCTGCTCGCCTTTACTGTAACTACAGTTTTGTCGATATTGATTCCAGAATCTGTATCTTCAAGAGAAATATTTAAATACCAGCTTTCGCTTACAGATTTTGAAACGTACATATCAGAAGAATATGAGCGGTTTCCTTTATCATTTGAAACATAAAGAGTTGACAAACCGATTTTTGGAGCATCGTCATCAACGCGGAATTTTACAACACCGTTTGAGCCGGCAGAACTTGTCGCGCTTCCGTCAGACCAGAGTCCTGCAATGTTTTCATTGTCAACCGCGCAGGCACGGACTTGCCAAGAAGTTGATTCAGACTCTGTCTGAGGCAAGGTGAATGAGCCGTTCCAGCTTGTAGTTCCGCTCAATTTTACGCCCCACCAGTCAGAATCAGAAGAAGAAATCGCTCCGCCAGAAGTAAAATTCAAGTCAGAAGCAGAATAAATCGTTTCTTTTGAATTTTTCTCAGCAAAAAGAGCCTTGTCGGCAGCGTCAAATTTGCCGTCACCGTTCAAGTCAAACTGAATGTAAACCGCAGTAACATTGTTGTTGTCTGTTGCCGTTCCTGCAAAATCCGCGCTTGTGCCAAGAATTGTTCCTGTTTTTGGCGTTGTAACAGTTGCAGAAGGCCAGTTTGCGTTCGGATTATAAGAAATTTCATACTGACGAACAGAGACGTTTCCAAGACTGTCAGTCAGTTTGAACCAAATAGGAATAGAATAAATGTACCCTGCTTTTGAAAGAGCATAAGCAGAATTGTCTTTCTCATATGCTTCTGTGTATTGAGTAAGCTGTCCGCCGTTGTCGCCACTTGAAGAGAATACAAAGCTCCACAATCCGGCTGTCGCGCCTTCTTTCAAGTCTCCTGCAAAAGCCGTATCAGAATAATTTGAAACAGATGAAATTCCGGCTTCACTTGCAGAACCAATTGTCGCATTTGATTTTTGGGCAGCAGTTGGAACAGCAAACTCAACGCTCATAATTCCAGAGCCGCTTCCGTCCTGGGCAATTCCCGAAATTGTAACGTCTGAAGTGCTTATTGTGTCTAAAGCAGGTGTTGTAACATTGAATGAGGCAGGACCTTCATTGTCGAGCGTGAACACAGAGCTTGCATTTCCGCTCTGGCCGCTCTGGTCTTTCACAACAACAGAAACATTAACATATCCTAGTTTTCCGTCTAATAGTGAAGCCAAGTCGAAAACATTTGATGTCGCAGCAGCAATTTTATTTTCATCTGCATTTGTAAATGCCAAAGTTTCGCCTGCGGAACTTCCTACAGTCAAAGTTCCGTTTTCAATTCCAATATCATCGCTCGCTTCAATCTGGAACTTCGCATATCTTTTTTCTGTTCCGCCGAGAACAGTTCCTGCGGTGAATGTCTCAAAATCAGAATAAGTTCCATTTTCCGAATTTGAATAGGCAATTTTTACAGAAGAAACTTTTGGAGCCGTTCCGTCTGATGTGTAGGCAAAAGCGCTGTCGCTAGGAAGCGAAGTTCCGCTTCTAACCTGAATTTTCGGCTCGGTGAACTGCTTGCCCGTGTTTTTTCCAGTGTAGAAAATTCCGCCGGCAGCGTCTTTTATATAGAAGTAAAGCTTCTTTTCGCCGTCTGTTGTTGTTGAAGGCTGATAAGTAAAGTCGCTTTCGCCTTTTGTCCAAGTAAGTTTCGCATTTTCTGCCACTGGTACTGTAGGATTTTCATCGGCGTCCACAGTTATTTCAGTCTCAAAAATTTTGAATTCAACAATGCTTCCGTCATCATCAGAAAGAGTTCCTTCAATTTTTGCGTCTTCACCGTTTACAAGCCAATATGAGCCGTCAGATTTTGCAGTAAGATTTGTGATTCTTACAGTCGGAACGTCTCCATTCAAATCAATAGGGATTTCAACAAATCCGTCAGAATTTGTAATCTTGCCGTCCTCATAATTCGCATTTTCCGCCATATCGGTTGCGGCAACAAGAACATAAAGGCTTGCCTTTCCTGTGTAATTTCCGCTTGAATCAACAGCATTTTCAGCATCAGAAAGATCATTAAAGTCAAATTCTTTTGACCAAGTATAAATTGCGGAAGCGTCTGTAATTGTCTCGCCAAGCTTTGTGTAATCGCTTAAATTATCAGATTTTTTTGTTGAATAATAAAATTCAAGAGATTTTGGAGTTTTCGCCTCGGTGATTTTTCCTGTAATCACAGATGTTCCATTCACAGAAGAAAGCGCGACTTTGTCCGAAACAGAAGGGCTTGTAAATCCAACAGCTGGAGCAGTCGTGTCAACTTCAAATGTGAATATTTTCTGAAAACTTCCTTTTCCATTGCCTGCCGTGTCTGTCGGAGACAAAGCCACAGAGCCGTCTTTTATGCTTGAAGCAGGAATAATGAGTTTCCATGATTTTATTTCTGTTTTTTCGCTTATTTCTGAGTAAGAAACAAAGCTCAAAGAAGAAATTTCAGACTCGCTTGCAGAAGCCGGAAGCCCGCTTGTAGAGAATGCAAAAGACGCATTGGTTATTTTTGTGCCGGCAACGGTTATTGAATCAAATTCGCCGACACCGGAAGCAGTATCGCTTACAGTTCCGTAAACCGTAATATCCTTCTTTTTGTTAGAAAGAACACTTCCGCTTGCATCTGCAAATGTTGTGCCGTCAAAAGTATAATAAGCACTTGCAAATTCAGGCGCAGTAGAGTCAATTCTAATCGCATAGCTCTGTGTCGCGCTCTTGTTTCCAGCCTTGTCAACTGCGACAACCTCAAGAGTATGAGCCGTGCTGCTTTCCGTAAATCCGCTGATTGAAGTTTTTACAGTCGCCTTGCCATTTGAATTGCTTGCAGTCGCGCTCGCAGAAATTTTTGTGATGTCGCCGGAAACAACATCTGAACCGGCAGAACTTGACGGGTCAAGCCAGAAATAAACTGTGTCAACGCCGCTTCCGCTTTCGTCAAACGCTGCCGTAACAGAAAGAGTTTCATCCTTGAACCAAGATTCAAGAACTTTTTCTATTGTAGATGTTCCCGCAACGCTTGAGTTTTCATCATCAAAAATTGGAGATACAGAATCTTTGTAATATTTGAATGTTGCCGAAGAAGTCTGTCCCCAGCGGTCTTTTGCTGTGTATGTCGCCGTGTAGCCGCCGCTTGTGTTGTCCAAAAGCGAAGAGATATTTATTGTGTCGCTTATTGAAGCGTTTCCGTCCGAAATAGTAACTTCTTTTTCAGAAGAATAATTTCCGCCTGCGGAATTTGCGCCGTCATTGCTGTAAGCTGCGCTCAAAGTAATTTTTCCGCTACCATCGCTTACAGTTCCCTCAACATTTACTGGAGTTGAAGTTCCGTTATAATATCCGCCGTTAGAAGTCTCAATCTTTATAGAAGGCGCGCCCGAATCAACCGCAAGTGCAAAACTGCTGCTTATAGAAGAAACCGTAGTTTCAACTTTTGTATCCTCAATGGCGATTTCGACAGTATATCCGCCCTCGTCCGAAGGCAAATTATAATTCAGGCTATAAGAGGTTGAAGTTCCGCCTGTTAAAAGCTCTTCCGTTGTTACAGTTCCATTTTCAGAAGTAAGCGTAATTTTTACAGTCTTTATTCCGTCGTCATCTGTAATCGTGCCTTTTAAAACGTTGTTTGAGCTTATTCCGAAGATGTTTGTTTCTCCGTCTTTGATTGCGTCAAAAGTTTTTACAGAAGAATCAGCATTTGAGAGAGTCAAGACAGGAGAATCAGTGCTTTGGTCAACATTTATAGTTCTTTCAGCCAAGGAAGAAACATTTCCTGCGGCGTCCTCAGCAGAAACTTTAATCGTATAAGATGAATTGTCCGCCAGCTTTGTTGTATCAAGAACAAAATTCCAGCTCTTATAAGTTCCGCCCAAAGAATAATCACCGGAAGCAATAAGGTTTTCAGCCGTCTGCTCGTTGCTGTTTGAGTCCAAAATCTTTATTGAAAGAGATTTTTCAGCAAGAGCCATTGTATCGGAAGCAACGCCCATAACTGTGATTTTTCCGTTTACATACTCAGCATTTTCTTTTGTTACAGTCGGGCTAAGTCCGCTTATCACAACATTCGGAGCAGTCTTGTCAGATGTAATCGTGAGTTTTGCAGAATTCTCATTTCCGGCCTTGTCTTTTGCCTTTACGGTGAAAGTATTCGAGCCTTCCTGAACAACAGACTTGTCGATTGTAAAACTGTATTTTCCGGCAGAATTTGATACTGAAACTTTGTCTGAAGAAATTTCCTCGTTGTTGTTTTGGATAGAAACAGAAGCAATTCCGCCGTTGTCAGAAATATTGGAAGAAATTACAAAATTGCCTTCGTTGCCTAGGCTTGCAATATTAAAACTTGAAATTGCGCCGCCGCCCAAAGTTGCGTCTAAATCGCCAACAACAGGCTTTTCAGAATCAGGATAAATTAAAATGTAATCAAGAGCAGAATTGCCGGTTTTGTTTCCAGCATTATCCACTGCAACAACATGGAAAACATACGCGGCTGAGCCGTCTTTTTCATCAAGGGCTGAAAGCATATCGCTTGAAACAACCGCAGTCCAGCTCCCCGATGAAGAAATTGAAGCCGTGTTCCAGCCGTTAGCTGTAGAAGGCTCTTCATTTTCAGAAAGTTCTCCAAGCTTAAAAAGAACAGACTCAACGCCGCTAACACCGTCAGTCGCAGTTCCTTTTATTGTGTATTCGTTCGATGGAATCACATAAAAATCAGATTTTGCGGTAACGCCGCCGCTAGGAGCATTTGAGCCGTACTGAGTAATTGTTAAGGTCGGAGCAACATCATCAACCGTAAATTTTGCAGTCGCAGTTGATGATTCGTCGTAAGCATTTTTAGCTGTAAGGAGAATTTTGTAATTGTCGTTTGGAAGTTCTTTGACAAGAGAAGTCCAAGTTTTGCTTGAAGAAATAGAACTATTATCAACATTAATAACCGCAGGTTGAGGGTCAAGCACCGCATTTGAGCTAACATCAATAAAGAGGGCTGAAACAGTTGCTTCGCTAGAACTTACAGAACCTGAAATTGTAGGATTTTTCGGCTGATATTCTTTTATCGAATCCAGTGTGATTACCGGCGCTCCTGCGGAAACCGCGATGAAGAATTTTCCTGTGGTTGCAGTTACAGGTGTTCTTCCAGAAAGCTCGGTGGACAAAACATCATCTGTCGCAATAATCTCCACAGCATAAACGCCCTCGTCAGAAGGAAGCGTGAACGAATTGCTGCAAGTCGATTTTCCAATATCGTCTTTTGTTGTCGAATCAACTAAGGTTGTCTTATCAGCCTTATAAACTTTCATCGCAACGCTTTTTATTAGGTCGTCGTCAGAAACAGAAACAGAAATCTTATTATTCGAAATCGTTCCGAACAGGTTGCCCTTGTTCGCATTGATGTTTTTTGAATCTGTTTTAAATTCATCTGAATTGCTCGCGTTGTTCAGAGTGATTACAGGATTGTCCGTCTTCTGTGAAATTTTGAGACTTGTATATTCTGAATCTGCCGCGCTTCGAGATGAATACGTTGTCTGGTTTCCAACCTTGTCGGTCGCTGTAACTTTTACATCGAGCAAAACTTCGTCCGGAAGCTCTGTCGTGTCAATCGTCTGGGTGAACGAGTAGACTTTTCCGAGGTCTCTTGTCTCCTTCAGCTCGTCTCCAGCATAGATTTGCATTGCTACGCTTTCAAGGTTTGTCTCCTCGACAGTTCCCTTTACCGTGACTGTTCCGTTCACAAACGGCCCTGTTTTTCCATCATATTCATCAACCGTAGGCGTAATAGAAGAGATTTCGATTTTTGGCAGAACGGAGTCAATCTGGACATTTGACGAGACCGTTGCGTCGTGGCCGGAGGAAGATTTTCCGTAGAGCTCAAGCGTGTAAAGATATGATTTTCCGGAACCTTTCTCCGCCTTTATCTTCTCGTAGCCTTCCAGCCCTGATGGACTGAATGTCCAGATTCCGTCCTCGCCGCATGTGAACGCCGAAGTGGAAGTCCAGCTCTTGTCCGCTCCTGCCCGGCTTATCTCCTCTGTGTATGTTCCGAGCTCCGTATTTGAGTCCTGGTCTGTCACGGTGAGAGCCGCCCGCAGATATGAAGTGTAGAGAGACCCTCCCTTCAAAGCCGCGCTTCCGCTGAAGCTGAAGCCTGTTTCCGCCTGGAGAGAGCCTCCCGGCGAGAGAATCTTGAGAGTCGGCGGAACTCCTGCCTCGTTTCCCTCAAAGCCGTATATCGTGCTCTGCGAGAATTCCACTCCGTCTATGTCGCGTCCTGTCACCGCAAGAATATAATACTTGTTGAGGACTATCGCGCCTTCCGGAAGTGTTACCGAGAATGTCTTTGTCGAGACCGACGCTCCTCCGGAATTGTTCTTTCCGTAGTCGTATATAAGTTTCCAGCCCCCGATTTCTGTCGCCGGAAGCTCCTCTGTCGCCTTTGAGTATTCTGTGAATGTCGCCTCCGAGTATCCGTCCTCATCGTCTTCAAGAGCCTTCACCTTCGCCGCAAGAGTCTCGCTGAGCTCCGCGGCAAGCTCTTCCTTTGACTCCGGGGCCGCCGTGTATTCCTTCATCCAGACCTTTACTGTCGCGTTCGATTTCTCGTTTCCGTCAAGGTCTATCTGTGTCTGGTCAAGCCCCTGCGTTACTGTCACGGAAACCGCGTTTCCGCTTGACGCCTGCTGGTTCGCTGCGTTCGCTCCGAATTTGTATTCAAATCCGTTGACCTGGTATGTCGGGTTCGCGTTCGGGTTAAGCGAAAAATAAAGCCGTCCGCTCTCTTCCGCCGATGAGGTGTCCTTTTCCGCTGTGGCAAGAATTTGCTTGGCCTCGTCGTCGCTCTTTGTTCCGTTGAGTATGTTCATTAAATCCGTCGGCTGGAGCTTTTTGCTGGTCTCCTTTTTCTGGCTTAAAAGACTGTCGTAGACATCGTCGTAGAGGTATAGCGCGCTTGTTGAATTTCCTTTTTCGTCGGCCGCGGCTTCTTCCGCTGTCCTCTGGTCTGAGCTGTCCGGAGGCGTTGTGTATTTTTTCGCGTTGTCCGTGAGCCTTATTGAGCAGGTGTATTTCTGTGTTCCGCTTGAGTCTCCGTAGATTCCGTCGTACCTTTGGCTTCCGGCCTGAGCGATTATTACGCTTGTGCCGCCCGCGGTCTCGATATTTTCCTCGCGGAATGAGCTTATCTCCTCGCCGTTGTAGTTTTCCTTTGAGACTATATTTCCGCTCTCGTCGTAGATTGTGACGTCCATTGAGCTTACTGAATGCAGCTCCGCTATTGTTCCCTCGACTGTAAAGATGGAGCCGTAGGCCGAAGGCGAGCTTGAGCCGCTTTTTACTACGCCAGGGTTTTTGATCACGAATACAGGAGGCGTGTTGTCAATCTCGAAAGATGATGAAAAGCTGCTCTTCTCGTCCGAGCTGCTGTCGTGGGAGCCGTCGTATGCGCGTGCTGTCGCGGTGTATTTTCCATCGGCGAGCTGCCAGCCGGCATACCTGTTTTCTGGGGAATATTTATTCAGGTCTATGCTCCAGTGCTTTGACGAGCTGTCGACGGTCGCAGGCGCGTCCTTGAGGACAGTCTCGCCTGTGTCTGTGTTTACAAGAGTAACTTTTACAGCCGTAATCTGCTTGTCGTCGCCGCAGTCGCCGTATAGCATGAAAGTGCCGCGGATTATGGCGTTTGTGTTCGGATCAGGATAGACGATTTTTACAGAAGGAGCCTCGGTGTCTACAGAGTCTCCAAGTCCTACCTTGCAAGACCCCATTGCGCAAACGAGGGCGCCCAGCATTACCGCAAATACCCCCCCCCGTATTATTTTGCGAGGTTTTTCTCTATAAAAAATTTCAAAGCCACTTTTTTTCATAAAAATCTCCATTCTAAAACAAAATCAATCTACATGTGCTAATTCTAGAAAAAATTTCTAGAATACATTTACACGCAAACCTACAGAGATTTGCGGAACTAAGTTATCAATATCAACGTCCGAACTTACATCTGTTGGAATAAACCACAACTGGCCTTCTGTATAAATTGAGAACGTCCTGAACATCTTCTGCTTTGCAAAAGTCACCCTAGGGAATTCAATCTGGGCAAGCAAGGCAGAAAGAACCTGCGGCTTACCAGACTGACCTTGATTAAATCTCGTAAAGTTTGCGCCGACAGTCACGTTTGCAGAAAGCCATTCGTAATCGCGTCCAAGGAAGTACATAAATGGAATATATGCAACGTTTGCAAGAATTTTTGCTCCAAATACGCTGTCACCGCCATAACGCTGGTTTGTTTTTGTAAACATTTCGCGCTGTGTCTGCGTAAACTGTCCCCACTGCACCTGAAGACGAACGTTGTCATCAAAGAACGAAAGTCCGGCACCAATATCGAACAAAGTTGCGCCCCAGAAATGCCAGTCAAAATACAATCCCTGAATAAACGCTGGAACTTCATAACTTGACTTGTCGCCTTTTCGCAAAGCAAGAGAAACGCTCTTAAGAGCAACATCGTCGTGCGCAAGACCGCTAAATTCAATGCTTTGGTTAAAGCGTCCGCCTTCGCCAGGGCTTATTAGCTTAACAGTCGGTTTAGTCTTATCAACCTGAACAATAGTTCTTGTAACTGCTGTCTCGCCGTTTTTCATAGTTGCCCGCACGAGCATAAAGTGATAGCCTTCGGTAATATCTTCGTTTTCAATGCGGTAGCGCCATTTTCCAGTTTTTGAAATTTCTTCAAATGATTTTCCATTGTTGAAAGAAATTTCAACTTTTTCTACAGTTTTTGCCAAGGCGGCATCTTTCATTTCTTTTTGAGCGCCCTTTGCCTTTGCAGCAACAAGTTCCGTTTCAGAAATTGCATATCCAGCATCGCCAACAATGTACGGTCTTTCGATTGCAAAATCTCCGTAAGTAAAATTGTCGATTGTAACCCAAGGACCAACAGAACTGTAATTTATAAACTGCTCGTTAGACATAATCGTGCTTACATTTGCAAGATTTGCCTTAACCTGAATTTTGTGTTGTCCGTCAGTGAGCATTTCCGGCGAAAGGTTAAATTTGTAATATCCGCTTTCGCTCAGTGTTGTTTCTGCCGTTTTTTCTCCGTCAACCAAAAGTTCAAGGCTTTCGATGTTGATTTCGCTTACTGCCGTTCCATAAATATTGAATACGCCTTTTACAAATTCTCCATTGAGCGGATACAAAAGATCAACCTTTGCCATTGCGGCGCGTTTGTCCAGCTGAACGTTTCTTGAAACACGGGTAATATTGTCTGCCGCGTCCATTCCTGTCAATTCAACATTGTAAAAACCGTTGTCGAGAGAAGACAGATCTATTGATTCTGTAATGATTTCTCCAGGAGTCAAGTTGATGTTTGCAAGTTTTTGGCTTACAGTTTTGCCTTCAAGAGAACGAATCGTAATATAAAGTTTTTTTAGTCCAATATTATCCGTTGTCTGACCAGAGAAGAACAGCATTTTTGTTGTTTTTGAATCGTCAAGCGGCAATTCAAGGTCAATGCTCGGAGCGGTGTTGTCAATGTTTATCAAAGATGAATAAAGGCCTTCGATTCCAAACCAGTCAACAACTTTCATAAATACAACATGAGTTCCGTCTTCTACAACTCTTGTGTCGAATTCGTAAGACCAGTCAGAAACTTCATTTTCGTGGGCAAAATTTCCGGTCGCCTCGTTATAAGTATTTCCGTTGTCTACAGAAATATAAACCTTGCCTATACCGTTTTTATCAGTTGCTTTTCCTGTAAGCTTTACCCAGCCGCGGACTGTATTGTCAATCGGAGGAGTTATAACTGCGCCCTTTGGCTCTTCAAGAGAAATTTTAAAATTGCGGACAAATTCCGGTCCTTTTACACCATTCAAGTCTTCTGCATAAACAGTAACCGAGTGTTCGTTGTCTTTCATCGTCGAAAGAGGAACATCAATTGAAAAACTTGTGCCATAGTCTTCTGAAACAAGCTTGTATTCACCGTTGTCGATTTTGTAATAAACTTTTGAAAGTCCATCGTCATCAACGACAACGCCCGAAACAACAAAGTCTGTCGTTATTACGGCATCTTCTTCCGGCATATGAACTTCTGCTATTGGAAGGTCTGATTTCTGGTCAATTATAAAGTCCCAGCGGCGGATTGTTTCGACATTTCCTGTTTCATCATAAAAATTGAATGACATCAAATCGCTAATCTGCTTATCCGCTGTTCCAATATGAGTAACAACCATAGGTCCAAGAGGAATTTCAACTGGCGCAGAAGCGGCATTTCCGTTTTTTGGCGCAACATATTCTGCACGGCTAAAATGTCCGTTGTCCTTTGCAATGAATGCGATAAGATTCTCGCCGTTTACAACATCATCTTCGCAAGGAACAACAACCTGAACCTGCGGAGCCTGAGTATCTTTTTGAATTACTGTCCGCGCATAAGAAATTCTTCCTGCAATGTCTTTTGCAAACACGTCAACAGGAATAATTCCGTCTTCAAATGATTCAAGATTGAGCGCGGCAACGTAAGTTCCAGTTCCGTTTCCTTTGCAAGGATTCCAGTTTCTGCCGCCGTCTACCGAATATTCAACGCTTTCAATTCCATTTAAATCGCCAGCTTTTACAGTAAGCATTGTATTTTTCTGAATCCACTTTTGCAGTTCAGGAGCAACAATTTCTACGGTTGGAGCAGAATCGTCAACTAAAAGTTCAATCAAAGTCGAATTGTATGTTACGCCCTGGCTGTCAGTCACTTTAAGACCGACATTTTTATAAATTCCTTCTTTTTCTGCAATAATGTATGCAAAATTTCCATCCGCTTGAACAATAAGTCCGTTTTGAGAAGTTGAAAGAGCTGCCGTTACAGGTCCCAAAACGTTTGCAAATGCTCCAAATTTTTCGCCGGTTTTTAATACATAGCGGGAATTTGCAGTGTCAAACGGAGTTTTTTCTGTCGGCGCCCAATAAATCCTTTTTTCGTTGTCTACAAGAGAAGAATCTCTTTCGCGCACAATTCCGACAGTTCCTTTATAAGAAGCATTTCCGCCCGCAGTTTCTGCCGTTATCTCAAGAGAAGTAAGCCTTGAAGGAAGATTATTCAAAGGAATATTTGCCTCGTAATGAGTTGAATCAATTTGGCGGATTTGTTTTGCATCAACTTTCCCGCTTTGTTTTTCGTCCCCGCCAGGAATTTTTTCTCCAGAAAGAGCCCAGTTTACGGAAGTTACCGGGAAGTCGGAAACAATGCTCACACATGCGTTTTTTGGAGAATTAGAATTTCCGCGAGGAACTGCAATTCTCATTCCGCTTGCGTAAGTTTTCCCGTCAATTTCCGAAATAAATACTTTTGCAGAGCCTGCTTTTTTTGCCGTGTATTTTGAAATCACTTTTCCATCGCTGGCTTTTACCGAGAGTTCTGGAGAACCGGCAGCCATTTCTGAACGGAAAAATGTTCCGCTAAAATTTGAAGAAGAAGTCTGAGAAGTAATTACATAGTAAACATCTTCCGCATCAATCCACGAATAAACAGGTTTTGCCGGAGTGATTTTTTTGCCGTCGGCTGTTTTTAAAGGCAGTTCAGGAAGATTTCTGATTTTTACAGAATCTGCCGCCGTTTTTCCGTTGTTTGCCACAACTTCGACTACAGAAATTCCCTTTCTGAGCGCAGCAGCATCAATTTCAAACTCAAATCTGCCTGTTTTTGCAGGAAGTTCTGCAAATTGTCCGAACGAAGGAGAATTTGCTCCTGTTACCAGCGAAGGCGTTTTTAAGTCAAAAACAGCAGGAACTGTTATAATCCGGTATTTTAAAGAAGTAAGCGGAGTTTCAGAAGAAACCGCTCCAGAAATTTTTATCTTTGAAAGTTCTTCTACCGGGTTTCCGTCTTCGTCAAACCGCTGCTCAAGATTTTCTTCAGATTTGTCAACGGCAACTTTTGGCGCTGGAGAATCCGAATGGAAAATCAATTCGCGGCTTTCGTAAGCAACATTGTCCTGAGAAATTACGCGTACTTTTACAGGAGATGAAGTTCCGAGAGCGTCAGTCGCAGTCAATTTTATCGTAAATTCATCGTATTCAATTTTTGCAAAAGGAGTTGAAGGAACGATTGAAGCGCTTTTTATTTTTCCGCCGGCAAAATATCCAGAAACAGGATGCTCAATGTCGTTTGTAATGTCGCCATTTTCGCTTATGCGGCTGTCTTCAAAAACAACTGCCGGTTTTTCAACATTTATCTGAGTAAGATCCAAAAGATTTACAAGCTCAATTTTCTGAGATGCCCGATTATAAATATCAATCGCCGTAATTGTAAGATTTACCGCTCCATAAGCAATATCCGCATCGCCAAGCGCAATACTTACAGGAACTGATTTTTCTCCGCCTTTGAGAGCAACTTCTCCGGTCTTGCTTCCGTTGTCGCCCCAGTTTAACTGCCATGCAACCGAAGAAATTCCGCAGGCGCTCAAAACTGTAGTTTCGTATTTCGGATTAGATTCTGGATGAATTGTTATTCCTGTGAACACAGACTCAGTTCCGAGGCTTGAATTGATTTTTCCATCTTCAATCGCTGGAGCTTTTCCCATAGAAACAAAAGCCGAAGTTACAGGATTTCCGCACACACCGTGAATGTCGGTCGCAATTACCGTTACGCTGTGTTTTCCTGCCGAAAGGTCATTTTCTTCGCTGAGCGGAACATAGAAAACACCATGAGTTTCGAGACTTTTTGTTTCTCCGTCGTCAAGCCTGTATTCGACAGAGGCAACTCCGTCATCATCCGTTGCAATTCCGCGCAAGAACAAAGTTCCGGCATCACCCTCGACAATTCCGTCTTTAGAAGGGAATTCAATCGTTACGACAGGTTTATCAAGTTCCTGATCGATTGGAATTGTCTTTTTAACAGTCACTTCGTTTCCAGCGGTGTCCAAAGCCGTTACCGAAAATTCAACTTTTTTTGTGTTAAGGCCGATTGTGTCGATTTCCTGGTACCAATACGGATTTCCTGGAGTAAGTTCAAATTCACCGGATTTTTCGCCGCAAGCCCATGTAAGTTTTTGAACGCCGATTGTGTCTTTTGCATAACCTGCAACTCCAAAACGACCGTTCACAACTTCATCATCAGCAGGAGAAATAATGTTTACGTCTGGTTTTGTGTTGTCGATAAAATAAAGAAATGAATTGTATCCGACAGACCCCATTTTGTCCGTTGCCTTAAACCAGCAAACGGCCGCTCCATCTGGAGATTCTTTTGTGTTGACTGGAAGCTCAAAAGTGCAAATTCCTGTTTTTTTGTCTTCCTTGATTTTTACTTCGCTAAAAGTTTTTCTTCCGTCAAGTGAATATGAAAGGGCTTTTATTCCGTTTCCATCAGAAACTGTTCCTTTTAGAATGATTTTTCCAGAAACAAGAGTTCCGAGCGCAAGATTTGTAACTTCTGTAACAGGAAGCCTGCGGTCAAGGTTCCATGTTATTTTTGCATTTTTTGAAGATTTTGCCGCAGAAGAAAGTCCGTTTATATCAATTCCATAAACTTCGATTGTATGAGGACCTTCCGAAAGCTCCGTAGTATCAAGATAATACGACCAAAATTCCTTACCTTTAGCTTTTACAGGTTCTGCCCCGTCGAGGCTAATCCAAACTTCGTCAACTCCGTCATCATCAATACAAGTTCCGACAATATTCAAGTTTCCCGGAACACGCATATTTTTAATCGGGTTTGTTATACCAGAAACAGGATAATCCGAATCAGGATCAATAAAAATATTATAAGGTCCGCCGACAGTTTCGTTGCCGCCTTTATCCTTTACGGTAACCATGGCATTGTATTTGCCTTCTTTTTTTCCGCCAATATCAAATTCTTCCTGCCAGCTGTCCATCTGGGCAACATCGCGCTCGTCAATATCGCGCTTGCCGCGTGCAAAAACAGATAATCCACAGACAATCAAAACAGAAAAGAAAAACACACTTTTTTTCATGCTCGTCCCCTTATATAACACTTTTTTATCATTTTTTTATAGTACAACGAAAAATCTATAAGTGCAAATTTCTAGAAACAAATATTTTTTCAATTATATTTATCGGCATATTATAAAATATTATAACAATTATGGAGAAATTTGACATTTTGTTCAATTCTCAGATATTTTTTTACAATTTTTAAATTCCTTGTTTGTTTTTACCCAAAATATTAGCTTAATAAATTCTAAAAATTGTAATTTAAAAAGAACAGTTATTTATGTGTCATTTCCGTGCGAGCTGAGATTTTTACGCATTAAACTTGGACAGGAATCTGCTGTAAAATTTCAATAGATTATCGGGTCAAGCCCGATAATGACAGGGAGCCCAGATAATGACAAAGAGTCAAGCCCATAATAATATAAAACAATAAAACTCGAAATTCGGGCTATATAAATATATAATTGATAAAACAATTCATTCACTTTCGGCTGATTAAAACCGACAGTCAAAAACACAAACAAAAAGAGGCACAAGCATGGACGAAAAAATTAAAAAGCTTCAAAAAATGATTGATGAAAGTTCCCGAATTGTATTTTTTGGAGGCGCTGGCGTAAGCACAGAGAGCGGAATTCCGGATTTTAGAAGCCAGGACGGTCTTTATCAGCAAAAATGGAAGTATCCGCCGGAAACAATAATTTCAAGAAGTTTTTTTGACGCCAATCCGAAAGAATTTTACAGATTTTATCGCGAAAAACTGATTATAAAAAACGCAAAACCAAATATTACGCATTTTAAGCTTGCAGAGCTTGAACAAAAAGGAAAACTTTCCGCAATCGTTACGCAAAACATAGACGGTTTGCACCAAAAAGCAGGAAGCAAAAAAGTTTTTGAACTGCACGGAAGCACTTTGCGCAACTTTTGCATGAAATGCGGCAAATTTTATGACGACAATTTTATTCTCGAAAGCAAAAATTCTCCGGACAGTCTTCCTCGTTGCACAGAATGTAACGGTCTTGTAAAACCGGACGTTGTTCTTTATGAAGAAGGATTGGACGACAATGTTGTCGAGGGAGCAATTCAGGCAATAAAAAATGCGGATATGCTCATAATCGGAGGAACTTCCCTCGTCGTTTACCCGGCAGCAGGCTTTATACGCTATTTTACCGGAAAAAATCTTGCAATGATAAACAAAACTCAAACTCAAGCGGACGAAATGGCAAACCTAGTCATTCATCAAGGACTGGGAAGCGTTTTTGAACAAATAAAATAAAAAAATAATCTTCAGTCTAAGATTTTAAAGAACAAAGCTAAAACCTAGCGGTTTATAAAGTCAAACAAGCGGTTAAAATCGTCCTTGCTAAAATACGAAATTTCGATTGAACCTTTTTCGTACGAACCTTTTATCTGAACTTTAGTTCCAAGTTTCTGGATAAGCTGAGTTTCAACATCGATTAAATCCGGATCGCGGGTCACACTTTTTGCGCTCTCGTTTTTCTTAACCTTTGGCTGAGGATTATTGATTTCCGATGCCATAACTTCCGTCTGATGAACAGAAAGCCCCTGCCCTACGATTTTTCCGAACAAAATATGCATATTCATTTTGTCCTTTACCATTAAAAGAGCACGGGCGTGTCCTGCGGTAATTTGTCCGCTCACAAGCGCATTCTGAATATCTTCTGGAAGTTTTAAAAGACGGATTGCATTTGCAACAGTGGCACGATTTTTTCCAACTTTCTGGGCAACCTCTTCCTGCTTAAGTCCGCCAAGTTCCATAAGCTTGTAATAAGCCCGGGCTTCTTCGACAGGATTTAAATCCGCACGCTGTATATTTTCGATAAGCGCAACTTCGAGTTTTTTCTGGTCGCTAAATGCAGAAAGCTGAACAGGAATTTTTTCAAGCCCGGCAAGACGAGAAGCGCGGGTTCGGCGTTCGCCGGCAATTATATAAAAAGTGCCGTCTTTTGCATCTTCGATCGTAACTGGCTGAATTACGCCGTTTTCTTTAATCGAATCCGAAAGCTCTTTTAACTGCTCAGAATCAAATTCCTGACGCGGCTGATAAGGATTTGGGCGCAAAAGTTCCGGGTTAATCCAAAGTTTTCCAAATTCGTCCTGTTCAATGCCGACAGGCAGATTTGTTTTTGCAGATTGAAAAGAACTTTCTGTTTTTGCCGGCTCGTCCTCTTTTGCAGAAGAGCCCAGAAGAGAATCAAGGCCGTTTCCAAGCCCAAATTTTTTAGCCACGGCGGATCACCTCCCCAGCGAGTTTTTCATAACTTTTTGCACCGACACAACTCGGATCATAAAGGCAGATTGGCACTCCGTGAGAAGGAGCTTCCGAAAGGCGGATATTGCGGGGAATAATCGTATTAAAAACCAAATCCTTAAAATAAGCCTGAACCTGACGCACAACATCCTGAGCAAGACGGGTACGGCTGTCATACATAGTAAAGAAAATTCCGCCGATAACAAGTTTTGGATTTATTGATTTTTGAACTTTTTTTACAGTCTGAAGCAAAAGAGTAATTCCTTCGAGAGCAAAATATTCGCACTGCATAGGAACAATTACAGAATCTGCGGCGGCAAGTCCGTTAAGAGTTAAAATTCCGAGCGACGGAGGACAGTCGATAAGAATAAAGTCATATTTTTCTCTAAGCGGCTCAAGCGCCTTTTTTAAGAAAAATTCACGGTTTTCTTCATCAACAAGCTCGATTGCAGCGCCAGAAAGGTCTGTATCTGCGGTGATTGCGTCGAGATTTTCAACCGGAGTATTTTTTACAGCCTGCTCACAAGCACATTGACCGGCAAGAAGCTCATAAATCGTAGGTTTATCTTTTTTTGCGCCAACGCCACTGGACATATTTCCCTGAGAGTCAAAATCAACAAGCAGAACTTTTTTTCCTGCCTTTGCAATATACGCTCCAATGTTTATGGCAGAAGTTGTTTTGCCAACGCCACCCTTCTGATTAACAAAAACAATAATTTTTCCCATATAAATACTATACCGCAAAACGACATTAAAAATACAGTCCTTTGAGAAACATTTTTTGTTTCTCAGTTTTGGGCGTCCCCCGCCTTGCGGGTCGCTACGGCCGCAGTTCCGGCTTTCGCCTCCATTCCTGAGCGCTACGCCCTCAGGAACGCTTCGCGCTGCTATCATCGCTGACGCTTTTTGGATAAAATACAAGCTATGCTTTTATCCGCGACACTTTCTAAACCTGCAAAAAAAACAAATGACAACCCGGAAAATTCTTATATCCGGGTAAAAATTAAACTTTCTGTTTCTTCGAAACTGGCGCAAAATCTCTATCTTGCCGAATTTTACACAAAAACCCAGGTTTTTCATAAAAAAATGAACGCCGAGGAAGCTATAGAATTTATCAAAAAAAACGTTCCTGCAAATTTTAAAAACTGCATTGAACGCACAGAAACCGAAGAAATTACGCTTCTTGCAAACAAAAAAGGCGAAGTTACCCGTCTTGTAAAAAAAATAAAAGACAAAAATGCGTTAGGGGGTGGAACCGCGCCGCAAGGCGTTGCCGAAGGCAATGACAACGGTGGAACACCCGACCCGGCAGGGGAACGCCCAATTCCATACAAAAATCTTTTAACCGGAAAATCTTTTAACAAAAAGAAAAATTACATTCTTCCGGAGGGAAAACCTGTTCCGTTTTTGGCGCGGCTCGGAATTATGACGGCGGAAGGCAGGGTTATTGCGGCAAAATACGACAAATTCCGGCAAATTAACCGTTTTTTGGAAATTTTTAAGGACGCGGCTCTCGAAGTTTTGGCAAAAAAAGCTGGCGGAGAACTGAGCGTCGTTGATTTTGGCTCTGGAAAAAGCTATCTGACGTTTGCAGTTCAGTATTTTTTGACTGAAATTTTAAAAGTTCCGTGCAAAATTTTCGGGCTGGATTTAAAAAAAGACGTAATTGAATACTGCTCAAGACTTTCGGACGAGCTTGGCCTTAAAAATTTGAGCTTTGCGGTCGGCGACATTGCTGAATTTGGAGAGGACAAAAAACCGGACATTATAATCACCCTGCACGCCTGCGACACTGCGACCGACTACGCCTTAAGCTACGCAATAAAAAAAGGCGCGTCTGCGATTCTTTCTGTGCCTTGCTGCCAGCACGAAATAAATTTGCAGCTTAAAAAAAATAAAGCCGGTGAAAATTCGATTTTTGAACCTCTTTTAAGATACGGGCTTATAAAAGAGCGTTTTTCTGCGCTTGTTACGGATGCTGTCCGTGGCGAGCTTTTGGAAAATTCCGGATACAAAGTGCAGATGGTTGAATTTATTGACGACGAAGGCACTCCAAAAAACCTTATGATCCGCGCAATAAAAAAATCCGGCTTTGAAGAGGAAGCCGGCGCAAAAAAAAGTTCCTGCAAAATTTTACAGGAACTTGGTGTAAATCAGACTTTAGAAAATCTTCTTAATTACCCTTAATTTCGAGTTTTATAATTTAATGTCATTATCGGGCTTGATCCGATAATCTATTGAAAATTTCCAACAGATTCCTGACCGAGTTTACTGCGTAAAC
>ERZ808286.408-NODE-408-length-28731-cov-3.810294_pt1 | contig 28731 bp, 26 predicted proteins | sample MGYA00521276_ERZ808286 | MGnify/ENA primary metagenome ERZ808286 (study PRJEB31516, sample SAMN03275607) | gut metagenome | biome: mammalia-associated habitat; material: feces | host: Papio cynocephalus | place: Kenya | collected 2012-08-01 ... | reverse complement strand
TTCTTGCAGGCTGCAAGGAAAGAGGCCTCAAGGTTATAATGGACCTCGTCGTGAACCACACCTCTTCCGAGCATTACTGGTTCAAGGAAAGCTGCAAGGGCGGCGACGACAACCCGTATAAAGATTATTACATCTGGCGCAAAGGCCGCGGCAAAAACGGCAAACGCCCGCCAAACAACTGGACGGCAACCTTCCCCGGCCCTGCATGGGAATACGTTCCGGAAAGAGGCGAATATTATCTGCACCTTTTCGCAAAAGGCCAACCCGACCTCAACATGGACAATCCTAAGGTTCGTCAGGAAGTTGTGGACATTCAGAAATTCTGGCTCGACATGGGCGTTGACGGCTTCAGAGAGGACGTCATCACCTTCATAAGCAAAAAAGAAGGATTGCCTAACGGCTCGATATTTATGCCGTGCGCAAGGGGCCTCACCAGATATATGAACGGCCCGCATATTCACGAGTATCTCACCCAGTTCAAAAAAGAAGGATGGGGCAACTACGACGCGATGACCGTCGGCGAAGCGCCTATGATGACGCCGAAAACCGCGCTTAAATATATCACCGAAGGTCCGAATCAGGAGCTTAACATGATGTTCAACTTCCAGCACATGGAAGCGGACTGCTTTTTGTACAGCTGGGTTTACACCGGCTTCCACCTCAGAAAGCTCAAAAAGGCGCTCACCTCCTGGCAAACCAAGCTTTACGGCAAGGCCTGGAACGCCAACTATATGGAAAACCACGATCAACCGCGCGTCATAAGCCGTTACGGCAGCGAAAAAATGCGCTCGGAAAGCGGCAAAGCCATTGCAAATATGTTTCTGTTTTTGGGCGGCACGCCGTTTATCTATCAGGGACAGGAAATCGGCATGACCAGCATCCACCTGCCTAACCTCGAGGATTACGTCGACGTCAGCACCATCACCATGTATAAGCTGTTCAGAAAATTCGGCTTCAGCCACAATTTCGTGATGAAAAGATGTATGTACAGCAGCCGCGACAACGCGAGAACTCCGGTTCAATGGTCCGCAGGCAAAAACGCCGGCTTCACCGACGGCGAAAAGGCTTGGTTCAAAATCAACCCTAACTACACCGACGTCAACGTCGAAAGTCAACAGAACGATCCGGACAGCCTGCTCAATTTCTACAGACAGCTCCTCAAAATCCGTAAGGAAAACCCGATCGTCATCTACGGCGACTACAAGCTGCATTATAAATCCAGCAAAAAGCTTTACGTTTACGAAAGGAATCTGGACGGCAAGCGTCTTCTCGTCGTAACGAATATGTCCGCAAAACCTTGCACCTTCAAGGCTCCGAAGGGCTTCGACCTCGAAAAAGGCAAGCTTTTGGTGTCATCCTACGGCCGAACCGACGCCGAAGGCGGCAAAATCGCGCTCAAGCCTTACGAAGCGAGAACCTATCTTTTCGAATAAATTATCGGACTAAATTATGACTTATAAAGAACTGCTTATACAAAAACTGCAAAACGGGCAAATGGCTTTTCGCGAGGTGAAGGATCAGTACCGCGCCGACAAAGACGTTGCCCTTGCCGCAGTCAAGATAAACACCCTCAACTTTCTGATGGTTGACAGCGACCTGAAGAACGACAAGGAATTTATGACCGAAGTTTTGAAGCTGAACAAAAAATTCGTCATGAACATCGGCCCTACCCTCAGAAACGACAAAGATTTTATGCTGTTTGCCATCGGCATCAATCCTGCCGCCGAAAAATACGTCGGCGCGGCGCTAAAAGCCGACAAGGATTTTGCCATTGCGGCATACGAAAAAAATCATCTTTCCTCCGACCACTTCGACGAAAGCCTGAAATCGGACGAAAAATTCGTTCTGGAATCGCTCAGAAACGGACACGACGGCTTCCGTTTTGCATCGGACGAAATAAAAAACAACAGAGCCTTCGTCAAAAGAGCAACTTCGGAAAAAGGCTTTTGGCTGGAGAGCGTAGGCGAAAAACTCAGGGGCGACAAAGAAATAGTTTTGGCCGCAGTCAAATACTACGCCGCAAATCTTAAGGGCGCAAGCGATGAGCTTAAGGACGACAAAGACGTGGCTTTGGCCGCCGCAAAAGCCGGAAGCGCCGCCCTTTCCTACGTAAGCGACAGATTGAAAACCGACAAGGACGTTTTGCTTGCCGCCGTTTCGCACGAAGACGAAGCGCTTTTGGGCGTCAGCAAAAAAATGCGTGCCGACAAAGATATCGCGCTTACGGCGATAAAATTCAACGCCGCCAACATGCGCCACGTCGACAACACGTTAAAGTCGAACAAACAGTTCGTGTAAGAAGCGATGAAACTCAATCCGAAATGCTACGGCTATTTGCTGCCTCAGCTTAAGGATAACAAAGACGTTTGGAAAATCTACAGCGAATATCTTCACTCTTCAAAATAATGCTATGGACAAACAAACTGCAATAAAACAACTTTTAGACGGTGTAATCACGTTAGACAGGCTTGACGAGCGTTTTCGTGACGATAAAGACGTCGTTCTGGCGGCAGTCGAAGCAGACGGCAACGCTTTCAGGTTTGCTTCCGAAAGGCTGAAAGGCGACTTCGAGACGGTTTTTGACGCCGTGAATTTGGACGGAATGGCCATAAGGTACGCCACGGACGAACTGAAAAACGATCCCGACATAGTCAAAAACGCAATGGACAACAATCCTCTTGCCCTCTCTGCCGCGGGAGAGAATATGGACAAAAACGAGGACGTAGTCATAGACCTCATTCAAAAAGGTAAGCTGAAATTTTCAGGCGCCGACAAAAGTTTGAGGAAAAACCGCAAGGTGGTTTTGGCCGCGGTGAACGTCGACGGCGAAAACCTGTATTTTGCTGACGACAGCCTCAAAAACGACTACGAAATTGCAATTTCGGCCGTGAAACAGCACTCTCACTCCTACACGTGGGCGAGCGATAACCTGAAAAACGACAAAGCTTTCTCGCTTGAAGCGGTGGGTTTGGACAGCAAGCTAATATCGTCGGTGCCGTACGAGCTTTTGGACGACGTGGAATTTATGTCCGAAGCCGTGAGGATTGACGGCCTTACCCTGAAATGGGCGGGATATAACGTTTACGGAAATGAGAACGTCATACTTGCCGCAATAAAACAGAATCCGGCCGCACTCTTCTGCGCGAGAGATTTTTTTCAGATCCGACAAGGACTTTTTGAAAAAAGCGCTGGAAATACACGGCGACTGTTTGAAATTTGCCTCGGACGAGCTGAAAAACGACGAGGAGTTTATGCTCTTTGCCACGGAGCTTGACTACGACGCCGTAAAATACGTCGGCGACAAATTGAAAAATAACAAAGATTTTTGGTTCAAGGCCTACAAAATCAACCCGAACACCTTCAAATTTTTGGATTTCGAGCTTAAAAACGACAGAGAATTTTTTCTTGACGGCCTAAGTCAAGGTTTCAGAATTTTGCGCTTTGCCTCAGGTAACGTTACCCACGACCGCATTTTTGCGGAAAAGGCGGTGCTTTTGGACGGATTCGATATGCGCTTTATTGCGCCGGTTTTTAAGTATGAAAAACCGTTCGTTATGCAGGCGGTGAAAACTAACGGCTACAACCTTATGGACGCAGACTATCGTTTTCAAAAATACATAGACGTGGTTCTTGCGGCCGTAAAGCAGAACGGCGGCGCCAGAAAATTTGCCTCTAGAGATCTCGAGTTTAACAGCGAAGTCGGAAAAGCCGCAAACGCCGACCACTCTGCCTGCAAAAAACTGCCGTCTATGGAAGAAGACGACAAAGCGCTCAAAAGCGCCGACGTTTTAAGAAACAGAAAAAGCAGTCTGGACAGAGAAATCGACGCCAAAATGTTCGATAACAAAGATATTCTTTTGAGCTTTGCAAAAAGAAGCGGCTGCGAAGCGTTTGAAAATTATTTAAGCTACGCCACTAAATCCGATCGTGATTTTATGCTTAAGTGTATCGAAAAAAACGGCTGTATGATAAAGGTGGCCGCCTATAAGCTACGTAACGACAAGGACTTTGCCCTTACGGCCGTAAAGCAAAACAGCTACGCCTACTTCTTCGTTTCCGACGACTTAAAGGCCGACGACGACTTCAAAAGAACCGCAAAGGAACAAGGCGATTTTTCGTTAGAAAACTACCTTACGGCGACAAATATACAAGAGCAATATAACGACTACAGTGACATTTTAAGTCCTGAAGAGATAATATAAAAGCAATAAAAAAAGCGGCGGTAACGCCGCTTTTTTATTTTATCGTTCCCTGACTTACGGTGAAAATTTTTGGTTGTTTTTCAGGCACTTCTTCGCTAAACTCGGTGCACGTAAGCAGAGTTTGTGTGGCAAAAGTTGCCGATAAAAGCTGTTTTCTGCGATTTACGTCAAGTTCCGAAAGCACGTCGTCAAGCACAAGAACCGGCATTTCGCCCGTTTCGTTTTTAAACATTTCAAGCTCGCCGATAAGTATGGAAAGCGCGGCAGTTCGCTGTTGTCCCTGACTTGCGATTTTTCTGGCGTCGTTGCCGTTGAGGCCGATTTTGAAGTCGTCGCGGTGCGCGCCGGAAACTGTGAATTGATACTGCACGTCTTTTTCGCGGTTCTTTTCATAAACGGCAAGCTGCGCGGCGGTAAGCTCCTCGACCGTATCGCCCTCGGCGTCGCTTTCGTAAGAGAGCGTCAAAACTTCTTTGCCATCCGTAAGCGCGTCGTGAATGGCCGCAACGGACCTTCCGAGATCACTAAGAAAGTTCCTTCTCATAAGAACCAGATTCGCGTTTTCCGCGGCAAGCTGGCCGTCCCATACGGAAAGCATTTCGCCTATATGCGGGTTCTGGCCGTCGGTTTTTAGAAGTTTGTTTCGCTGTTTAAGAATTCTGTTGTATTTCTGAAGGGTTCTGAAATAATTTGCGCTCTGTTGGGAAAGAGCTATATCTAAAAATTTTCTTCTTTCGGCGGGGCCTTCTTTTATGAATTTAAGCTCGTCGGGGCTGAAATAAACGACGCTCAAAACGCCGATAAGCTCTGCCGCGCGGAGAGCGGGTATGCCGTCGATTTTGATTTTTTTGCCGCTTTTGTCGATAAAAACCTCAATGGTGTGACTGCGGTACTTTTTTTGAACGACGGCTTTGACGTAGGCGTGCTCCTCGCCTATTTTTATGAGTTCTTTTTCGTTTGCGGTTCTCGGGGATTTCCCGAGGCCTAAAAGATAAACCGCTTCCACGAGATTGGTTTTTCCCGACGCGTTTTCGCCTTTCAACACGTTAAGGCCGCTGTCGAAAGAAACCGACGCGGATTTATAATTGCGGAAATTTTTCAGTTGCAAACTTTTAAGATACATTTTTTCTCCTATATATTCAAAAGTATAACATATTTATCTTAAAAAATCAATTTTAGCTTAAAGTTATCCACAATTTTGTTTTGATATGTTTGTTTTTTTTGCGGAAATATATTATAATTAAGTTATTATGATAAACAAAGACGATTTATGGAGAGATTCTCTCACAATTTTATCCGGCAGAGTTCAGGCAATAAGCTTTGAAGTGTGGATCGCCAAACTTAAACCCGTTTGCTTTTTGAAAAACAAACTGGTTCTTTTGACGAACTCTCCTTCCAGCAAAAACACCATCATGAAGAATTATCTTCCGCAGATAACCGCCGCTGTGAAAGAAGTCAATCCGGCCATAGAGGACGTGGAAATCATTCTCGAAGGTCAGAAGGAAGAATACCTCAAAAAGCAGGAATTTATAGTGAACGAGGAATGGGTTGTTGAGGACAGCAAACCGGTTATAAAAGACAACGGCTTCTCCTTCAATAAAAAATACACCTTCGACAGCTTCGTGGTGGGCAATTCGAATCAGCTCGCATTTGCCGCGGCAAAAGCGGTTGCGGACGATCCTGGAAGCAAATTCAATCCGTTGTTTTTGTACGGCGGCGTAGGCCTCGGGAAAACCCACCTTATGCACGCAATCGGCAACTACATAAAGGACACAAACCAGAATCTTCGGATTATGTATATCACCGCCGATAAATTCAGAAACGATTATATCGACGCGATAAACAAGCGCACCACTCAGGAATTCAGGGAAAAATATCGTCAGGTCGACGTTATTATGATTGACGACATACAGTCGCTTTCAAACTCCCCTGCTTCCCAGGAAGCCGTGTTCCACATGTTCAACGACCTATATCAGAACGACAAGCAAATCATTTTGTCGTCGGACAGGCCGCCGAAGGAAATTTCACAGCTCGAGGAACGTCTGCGCACCCGTTTTCAGCTCGGCTTGCAGGAAAAGATCGACAAGCCTGATCTTGAAACGAGGATTGCGATTTTGAAGCGCAAGGCTTCCGGACAAACCTTCAACCTTTCGGACGAAGTGGCCTATTTTATCGCAAAAAACGTCGAGGACAACGTGAGGGAAATGGAAGGGCTTTTGAACAAAGTCATTTTCTACAGCTCTCTTTCGGGAAGTCCGGTTACGACCATTGCCGCAGCGCAGGAAGCCCTGAAAGACAGCATAAAGCTTTCAAAGGACAGCATCGACGAAAACGACATCATCAACACCACCTGTCAATATTTCGGTATATCCTACAACGACATCGTCGGCAAGCGCAGAAATAAGGAATTTGTCGAACCGAGAATGATTGCAATATATCTTATCAGAGATATATTGAACATGCCGCTTCAGGCGATAGGCGAGCTTTTCGGCGGGCGCGATCACACCACGATCATCAACGCCAGAGATAAGGTTTCCGAAGCTCTCAAAACCGACAAAAAAACCAAAATGCAGGTCAAAGATATTCAGGATATGCTGTATAAAAGATAGCGTTGTGGAAAAGACGAAGCTTTGGGGATAACGTTTTGATTTTATCTACAGCTTTATACACATCAGAAACCACAATATATAACGAAAAGTTATCATTAAAACGCAACATATTGTGTGAAAATTCGGTTATCAACTTATAAACACACATTATTACAATAATAATTATCAAAGTTATAAATAAAAAAAACTAAGGAGACGATTATGAAAGTTTTTGTAGACGGCATAGAACTTGCGGACGCAGTCAGCAAAGTGGGAAAAGCGATGCCTATTAAAAAATCGTTATCTATACTTGAAGGTATAAAACTCAAAGCCGAGGGAGAAACGCTCACCGTAACCGCAACCGACCTCGAGCTTTCGATAGAAAAGAAAATCGAAGCGTCGGTGAAAATCGACGGCGAAGTGGTTGTTAACGGCAAATTCTTCATCGACTATATCAACAAAGTCAAAGACGAAGCCATCGAGCTTGACGCCACCAACGAGGATTTTTTGAAAATCAATTATCCCGACGGCGAAGGCCGCGTAAACTGCATGGCGGCGGACGAATATCCTCCGTTCAGAAACGTTGACGAGCTTTACACTTTCAGCATCAGCCAAAAGGAACTTAAGGACCTTATCAACAAGGTTATCTTCTGCGCCGCAACCGAAGACACCAGACCGGTGCTTAAGGGCTGCTGTCTGGAAATAAAAGACAATCTCCTCACCGGCGTTGCTTCCGACGGCTACAGAATGGCGCTTGCCAAAAAAGTCGTGGAATACACCGGCGACGCCAAAAAAGTTATCGTTCCTGCACGAAGCCTCGGCGAAATTTCCAAACTTTTGGACGACGTGGACGAAACCGTGAAAGTTAACATCGAAAAAAACCACCTTATGGTTGAAATCGAAAACACCAAAGTGGTTACACGCCTTATCGACAGCGAATTTATCAACTACAACAAAATTATCCCTTCTTCCTTCACTACCGAAATCACCGTTGAAAAGAAGAACCTCGAAAAGAGCTTGGATCGTTGCAGTCTGATCACCAAGGCCGACAAAAAATCAATCGTCAAGCTGGATATAAAAGAAAACGTTCTTAACATCAACGCTCAATCCGAAGAAAGCGGCAACAACGAAAACCTTGCCATAAATTTAATCGGCAAAGATCTCACAATCGGCTTCAACGCCAAGTATATCATCGACAGCTTGAGAGCGGTTTCCGACAGCTTTGTTAAAATGAAGTTTAACAACTCCACTGCCCCCGGCATCATCGTTCCTACCGCCGAAGAAGAATACCTTTATCTTATTCTTCCTATTCGTATTCAAGGCTAAAAACGGACTTTATCCGCCAAAATTTGACGATAAACTTTATATTACAATAAAAAAAGACGGCGGTTGCCGTCTTTTTTATTGTTTAATTTCGTTATTTCGCGCCGAGGTTTGCTTTAAGAAAGTCGATCATTTCGTAAATTCTTTGCAGATCGTCAGGGGTGAAGTAGTCAATCATGATTCTGCCCTTTTCGTCGGAGCCTTTGATTTTGACTCTGGTGCCGAAAACGCGTTTCAGGTCGCTGACGAAAGCTTTAAGCTCGCGGGACTGAACTTCCTTTTCTCTCGGGCCTTTCTGAATGTTTTTGCGGTTGAAATAAAGCTTGACTTCCATTTCGACGTCGCGGACGGACTTCTTTTCGTCACAAGCTTTTTTGGCCATCTGAATTTGAATTTCAGGGTCGGTCACAGGGATAAGCGCCCTGGCGTGGCCGGCAGATAACCTTTTTGCGCGAACCATTTCGATAACTTCGGGCTGAAGCTGCAAAAGGCGCAGCGTGTTAGTGAGGTTCGGCCTGCTCATACCGATGCGCTTAGAAAGCTGTTCCTGCGAAAGTCCGAAATCGTCGAGAAGCGATTTCAGGCCGTACGCCGCTTCGATAGGGTTAAGGTCCTCACGCTGAAGGTTTTCGATGAGGCTTATTTCCATAACCTGCTGCTTAGTGAGTTCTCTCACTATTGCCGGCATAGACTGTAAGCCCGCAAGCCTTGCCGCGCGATACCTTCTTTCGCCGGCGATGATGACGTATCTTCCGTTTTGTTGTTTTAAGAGCAAAATAGGTTGCAAAACGCCGAAATTTTTGATGCTTTCGGCAAGCTCCCTGAGTTGAAGATCGTCAAAGTTTTTTCTCGGCTGATTAGGGTTGGTGTCGATAAGCGAAATGTCGATTTCGAAAGTCGAACTGTTTTTCTTTTGTTGTTCTTCTTTAAGAATATCTTCTTCTTTAAAATCCGACAAAATGGCGTCGAGCCCGCGTCCTAAACCTTTGTTGTTTGCAATCATTTGTATGCCTCCTGTTTTTCTGAAAATTCTTCGGCCAGACGTTTGTAGGCCTCGGAACCTTTGCAGTTTTTGAATATTATAGATGCCGGCATTCCGCGTCCTGCGGCTTCGGCAACGGTTACGTTTTTAGGGATTCTTGCTTTATATACGGCCGAACCGAACGAATTTTGCAATGAATCCGATATGTATTTGTCAAGTCCCAGTCTGTTGTCGAACCGTGAAAACACCAGTCCGTCCAGAGAAAGATCGGGATTTAGGTATTTTTTAACCAGTTTTACGGTTTTTAGCAGTTCCTTAAGCCCTTCCAGTGAATAGTATTCGCAAAGGACCGGCACCAAAACCTTGTTTGCGGCAACTAGCGCGTTTACCGACAGCAGCCCCAGCGACGGCGGACAATCAAAAAACGCATAGTCGAAATCGTTTATCGCCTCGAGCGCTTTTTGAAGCAAAAATTCCTTTTCGTCAAAGTTTGCAAGTTCCGTTTCGAGTCCCGCAAGCTTCCTTTCCGCGGGAAGCAGAAACAGATTTTTGGTTGCCGTTTCTCTGACCGTTTCCGAAAAACTTGCCTTGTTCGTCAAAAGGTCGTAAACGGTTGCGCCCGCGTTTTCCTTTTCGCCAAGTCCCGAGGTAAGGTTTGCCTGCGGATCCAAGTCCGCCAAAAGCACCTTTTTGCCCGTTATTGCAAGCTGCGCGCCAAGCTCCAAGGTGACTGTGGTTTTCCCCACTCCGCCTTTTTGATTCACTATCGCCGTCTTAAGCATAAAGCCCTCCGTATGGTTTTTATAGGGTCTTCTTCAGTGTATCAAAGCGGTTGCTTTTTCTCTTTTCCTTGTCCGCGGGGATACTTTTTCGGCGTCGCCGCGATTTTTTTAATAACGATCAGTCTTCTTTTTTCGCCTGAAATCGGAAGGCAGAAATCTTCGATTTTTTCTATCTTTCCGCCGAGGATTTTGATTGCGTTTTCGGCCGCTTTTATCTCTTCGTCGGAGTTTGCGCTTTTATACGAAACGAACCTTCCGCCGATTTTCACAAGCGGCAAGCAGTACTCCGCAAGCGTCCTCAGCTCCGAAACCGCCCTTGCGGTAACTACGTCGAAGCTTTCCCTAAGTTCGCCTTTTGCCGCGTCTTCCGCGCGGAGATGAATTGCTTCTATATCCTTCAAGCCTAATTCTTCTGTTACCGAGTTAAGGAAGGTAACGCGTTTCCCGAGCGCGTCGATCATAGTAACCGAGAGGTCGCCACGAACAATTTTCAGCGGCACGGCGGGAAATCCAGCGCCGCTTCCGACGTCAACCAGTTTTGCGTTTTTAGGCAGAAATTTTGCGGCGGCAATGCTGTCCAAAAAGTGCTTGACGCAAAACTCCGTTTCGTCAGTAATGGCAGTTAAATTGACTTTTTCGTTGTATGAAACGACTGATTTGTAGTATAAGTCGAATTTTTCAGCGGTCGTTTCGTCAATATGAATGCCGAATTGCTCCGCGCCTTTTGTAACGAGATCTTTCATATCACATATCCACGTCAAACATTTCGATGCCGGATTTCGTTTCCACCGAAATGCGTTTTTGCTCTTCCTCTATAAGCGCGGCGGAGATAAGCGCAAACACCAAGAATATTGCCGCGTACGGCGTCAGAATTCTGAAATCGCCGAAGTGCTCCGCGCCGTAGCTGTCAAGATAAATCTGCGGCCGCCAAACGAAATTTCCTATTTCGAAGCCTTTGCCGAAGGTTTCGATCAAAAACCCTGCAAGAATAGGGGTTATAACCTGCGCAAGCGTCATTGCCGTGGCGAAAATACCCGTGCCCTGCCCCAAGCTTTTGTCGCTTAAATATTCCAGGAAGAAAGGATAGATGTTCACCATAACGTAGCCGTAGCCGAAACCTGCAGAGGTGAAGGCGAAACATATTATCGCAATTTCCAAAAAGTCCGGAAGCGCTTCGGAAACGACTGCCAGGCTGTCGACCGACGCAACCGCCAAAGACGTTGCCATGATAATAAAGCCCGTCAAAATTGCTTTTCTTCTGCCGTGCTTTGCGGCAAATTTGGTTGCCGGCACAAAGCCGCCTATGCCGCCTGCCATCAGGAATATCAAAGGCAGAACCGGAATGTCAAGTTTCAGCACCAGCGACGCGTAGTTGGTGAAATTCGACACCAACGCGTTGTAGGCCATATAAAAGAAGAACACGCAAAGAAGAATGAGTACCTTCGTCCTGTTTTTGACCTTTGAAGCCGCTTTTTGGTCGGATTCGGCCGTGGCGGAAGGCTCGTTATCCTCCCCGAGGCTCGCTACGTAGCTTTTATATTCGGTCTGATATTCTTCGACCAGTTTCGGCTCGTTGACCTTTTTGAAGAAAACGACTGCCGTGGCTATGCTGACAGCGATGCCAAGCCCGAAAACTAGATAATACTGGCTCGAAGCTATGGTATCTTTGGTTACGCCGACGGTGGTTATGAGGATTGCCACGCCCGTGAAAACCGCGCTTACGATGTTTGAAACCGCGTTGGCTTTGCTTCTTAACGGTTCAAGCGTTATGTCCGGAACCAGCGACAGCGCCGGCGAACGATACCACGCCATTGCAAACAGCGTTATGACGATAAAAACGATATATAGCCACAAAATTTTTCGGCTTGCCGCAATCGCAACTCCCGCCATGCCCGTCAGGGCAACGACCGTTCCTACGAAAATGAACGGCGTGCGCCTTCCGTATTTCGATTTACATTTGTCCGACAATTTTCCGCTGAGCGGCAAAATAAACAGGCCGATGATGTTGTCTATGGCGAGAATCAGGCCCGAAATCGTGGTGGAAAGTCCCAAAGTGCGAACGTTTATGACTTGCACCGACGTGTCCCAAATCTGCCAAAAAACCGAAATCCAGCCGAATGCAAGCGAACAATAAACGATTTTTTTGGTGTCTAACTTCATAATTTCCCTTATAATATACGAGCGAAGAAATTGCTTAATCTCTTTCGCTATAAATTATAGCATACAAAACGGACAAAAAACAATAGTTTTTTCCAAATGTTGTGGAAATTTTTGTTTTATTGTGTTATAATCGTGGAGAAAAAGTCCTTTTCGGGCGAAAACCAATTTTCAAAGGATAGAACTATGCAAAAAACAGCCATTATAGTTGCCATGGAAAAAGAGCTCGTTTCCGCTCTTTCGGGTTTTGGCGAAGCGGAAATAGTTTCCGAGTTCGTCGGAAAACCGGTTTACCGCATAAAAAAGCAATCGGGAGAGGTTTATATTCTAAACAGCGGCGTCGGCGAAATCGCTGCCGCGGCGGCCACCCAGCACGCAATCGACGTTTACGGCGCGGAGCTTATCGTCAATTTCGGTTTCGTCGGAAGCCTGAAGCCCGAGTTCAAGCAAGGCGACCTCGTAGTCGCAAAAGAGATTATTCACTACGAATTCGACACCTCTGCCCTCGACGGCTTCGAAACGGGCAGATATGAGGAATTTCCGTTCAGAAATCTGCCGACAGACGGCGAGCTTACAAGCGAAGCCGCACGTCTTTTCGGACTTAAAAAAGTTATCGTGGCTTCCGGCAACAAATTCATCTGCGATCAAAAAACAAAATCGTTGCTCGTTTCGTCCTTTGGCGCCGACATCTGCGAAATGGAATCGGCGGGCATCGTCCTAACAGCACTCAGAAACGGCAAAAAAACCTTGATTCTGAAGCTGGTTTCCGACAACGCCGACGAGGATAGCCACGTAGATTTTTTCGAGAGCGTCAAAAAAGGCACTGCCGAGTGCGCAAAAATCATAACGAAAATTTTAGGAGATTAGCATGGAACTTCAAAAAATTCATTCTTTCACCATCGATCACAGCGTTCACGGGCCGGATTTTTACTTGTCCGGTGAGAAAAACGGTATCTTCACTTACGACTTGCGCTTCAAATGGCCGAATAAGGGCGACTATCTCGACGTGGCCGCAATGCACACCATCGAACACCTGTTCGCCACGGTTATCAGGAACAGCCCTATAAAAGAACAAGTGGTTTACTTCGGGCCGATGGGCTGCTGCACGGGGTTCTATCTGCTTCTTCAAGGGATAACAAAAGATCAGGCAAAAGAAGCAACGATCAAAGCGTTTGAAGATTGCCTGAAAATTGACGAAGTTCCGGGAGCCGGCGAAAACGAATGCGGAAACTACAAGCTGCACAATCTGCCTCTCGCTAAAAAAGAAATTGAAGCATATCTTGAAGTGCTGAAATCTAAATAAATAAAAAAACGAGCCGCGTAAGCGGTTCTTTTTTTGTAATATTTAGGGACAATCTTTCGTGCCAAAAATGACAGACATTATAACGAAATTTATATTTTACTTAATCTTTGATTAAGTAATGGTTAGGACATGCAAAAAACGAAAAAGCCCTAAAACGCAGAAATATTTCAAAATCAGTTCAAAAATTGTCGAAAATCAAGATAAAAAATCAAAGAAAATCAGGTGTAAATTTTTTACTGCGCAAACAAAAATCAATAGATATTAAACAAAAAAACACGGTGGCACAAAGAGGGTGAAAACCTTATTTATCTCGGGAAGCGATGCTGTTTATTTATAAGCAAATCAATGCTCCGCGCCTTCAGGTAGCCGTTTTTTTTACAAAAAAGCAACCCGATATATCACGGGAAACATAGAAAAACCTAAACCCGATTATTCAGTTGCTCACGCGTGATAATCCTTAATCTTTATTTTCACCAAAGCGAAATCAGTGAAGAAATTCTGCCGCAAAAGCCTTAATATAATGTGATTTTTCTTGACAAAATCAAAAATTATTGCAAAAATCTAAGCAAAGAATTGCAATTTCGGCACTTAGATCCGCGCGAACACGCACCGCAAAACGACGCATTGCAGCTTGCGCAGTACCTAACGTCTTCCGCATTTTTCACGTTTTGGCAGAAAAAACATTTCATAGGCTCCTTTTTCAAAAAATAACGGTTATCAACACCATTATCCCCACAAAACAGCCTAAAATAAACGTAAAAAGACTAAAAAATAATCCAAAATTAATCCTTGGAAAAAACTGTAAAAAACCACAAAAAATATCCACAAAAATTTACCGCCGAATTTGCATAGGGTAATGACGAGAAACGATATGAAACCCGCTCGAAATATAGCCCAAAATGGCACTTAAGTGCCCAAAAACGCCTTAAAACAGGCCAAAATAGCCGTTTTTGTGTCACGTGAAACGATTGTGGATAACTATAATATATCACGTGAAACATAGAATTTTGCGTTTGGCTAAAATAGGGACTGTTTCACATGAAACGATGCGCTACGGCGGTGTTGCTGTGGATAACGCTAAAAGTGTAGAAAATGATAATTTTAATAAATGATGGTGTGTGTGAGGGGCGAACGTTTATGGTTATTGTTGAAGATTTGGGTGATATATTTTTCCAAAAGGGTTGCGGCGTAAACGGGCGGTATGTTATAATGTAAAAAACGAAGCGAATTATTGAGGTAACTTATGATCTATAAAGGGAAAACGGTTGTTTTGAAGGACGGTCGGGTGGCAACGCTTCGATCTCCGAAAGCCGAAGATGCTGAAGGGCTGTTGAGATTTTTACAAATCTGTGCGACCGAAACGGAATTTATTTTAAGAAATGCCGACGAGTGCGGTTTGACGCTTGAAGCAGAAAAGCAATTTATCTTAAATGCCGTGTCTTCGCCAGAAACTATGATGATAACTGCGTTTATAGACGGCGAAGTGGTTGGAAATTGTCAATTTTCTTTCAAAAACCTTGAAAAAGTCAAACATAGGGCCGGGCTTGCTATCGGAACTCTTAAAAAGTGCTGGGGCTCCGGACTTGGTGCTGAGCTTATGACGGCATTATGTGAAGAAGCGAAAAATTGCGGAATCGAACAAATGGAGCTAGAATATATCGACGGAAATATCAGAGCGGAAAAGTTTTATAAAAAAATGGGATTTACAGAATTTGCCAGACGGCCTGACGCCGTGCGTATCGGTGGCGTAAGTCACTCGGACGTTTGGATGTTGAGGAGACTTTGATGTTTGTTTGGATAGGTATAAACGTGCTTGACGAATTGCAAAACGTGCAATCGGACGGAAAACTGATTGAAAAAGAAGTAAAGACAAAATCTTCGTTTTTCAATTTCCCGTTGCATATTTCGCTTAAAATTTCTTTTGAAATTGCTGACGATGCGTTTGGTGCCGTTTTGAAAGACATTTCCGATATTTTTGAAAATACCTCACCGTTTGACGTGAAACCGCAAGAAATTGAAGTATTTGACAATATTGCTTGGATACTTTATGCGGAAAACGACAAGTTAAATACGCTGCACGACAAATTTTGCGATACGCTGTTTGAAAAATACGGGGTTGTAAGACACGAATACGATAACGATTTTAAATTTCACACAACGTTGTTTATGGACGACGACGCTGAAAAGGTGAAATCTGGGTATAAAAAAATCAAAAACGTCGAACTGCCTTCCGTGGTGCGTGCGCATAAGTTCTGTGTGGGCGCGTCGCCGAGCGGAAAACTCGATACGTTTGATATTGTGAAAACCGTTGTTAAGTGAGGCAAAAATGCTGGCTAATTTATATTTTAAAAAATGTATTCAACCGAAAGACGAAAAACGACTTGCCGCGCAGCCTGCGCCGGGCGGCGTAAAAGAGCTTGTGGATATAAGATATATCGACGACGGACATAAACTGCATTTACTGGACGTTTATCGTCCCGAAGGAGCGGAAGGAAAACTTCCGACTATCGTCGATATTCACGGCGGCGCATGGGTGTATGCCGATAAGGAGTTAAACAAAAAGTATTGTATGCACCTCGCGAAAGAAGGCTTTGCCGTGGTGAACCTTAGCTTTAGGCTGGTTCCCGAGGTGAATTTTGCAGGTTCCGTGAAGGATATATTTGCCGCGCTCGAATACGTCAAGGCGCATGCGGACGAACTCGGAATCGATCTTGGCAATATGTTTATAACCGGCGATTCGGCCGGTGGCCATACGGCGGCAATGGTGGTTGCTTCGGCAGAAAGTGAAATTCTTCAAAAATTGTTCGGAGGGAAAACGCCGATAAGTTTTTCGGCAGCCGGGTTTGTGTGCGCGGCGTTTAATCCGGGTGAGTTTGTGAAAATTCCGCTTTCGGGTTTTGTGCTTTTTAACGGATTCTACGGGAAACACTTCAGACGTAAACAAAATTGGGAGATTTATAAAAACTATGATTTTGCGAACGTTATTCCTAAGAATATGTGCCCGTCGTATTTTATTACGGCAATCGCGGACTTTTTGAAAAAGCAAACGATTGAAATGAAGAAACGGTTTGATGAGCTCGGTATTGAAAACGAAATGACGAATTTCGATAAACCGCTTGCCGACGGCTATAAGCTCGAACACGTTTATAACGTTATGGAGCCGTACTGGGAGGCGTCGCAAATTGCGAATAAGGGAATGTGTGATTTCTTCAAAAAGCACGTAAAACGCTGATGGCCTTTGTATGGAAAGTGTAAAGGAAAAATCGGTGAGAAATTTGTAAAATACTGGCAAAAAAGAAGAAACAAAACTTGACGTTTAACGTGGAACGTTGCGGAAAAACAGAAAAACATACGGAAAAACAGGTCGATTTGGCCTGTTTTTGTTATAAAAACCCGTCGGCGATACGGCGGGTTTTGTGATTTTTCGGAGAAAAACCTTATGATTTTTGTGGCCGGAAATACATGTTGCGTTTGGGTATGAAAGCCGTGTTTTTCGGTGAACGTCTGTTGCGAACCTATCGAAGCTGTTTCGGTAAGTGTGCTGTCGGGAAAGTGTGTTTTTTGGAAATGAAAAACCGATAGAAACAGTTTGTTTCAGATTGCGTTATTGTTTGCGACTTAAACGATTTGCGCCATAAAGTTTTGGGTGAAACAACTTTTTGGTTTTGTTTCGATTTGTTTTTTACATATAAAGTTCGGCAAACCGTTTTGTTGAAATTTCGATCGTGGATACGGCTAACCTGAATAGCCAAAGTGATTAAGATAGAATAACTGTTTGGCTGTTTTGGCTATTTCTTTTTTGAGCGCCGTTAAGTGATTGTGGTGTGGTGAAACGACGCCCTTTTGCTGTTGTTAGTGTGCTAATCTGCCGGCGGAAACGGCAATATTCAGGCAGGTGTTTTGAATGTATGCGGCTACGGACTTATAAGTTGCTTTTGTTTGTTTTTGCACCGACGAGGATTAAAACTAAAATAACTGCGGCAAGAAGAATAGGAAAACCCGACGCGGACAAGATACCTTCACGCAAGGCAAGTTCCTGAAACCACGGAGCGGAACCTTGAGCGTAGTGGCTGTTGTCGGCTATCTCGCCAACGATAAACGGCCCGAGGGCGCAACCGACGTCGCCGCCGAGAGCAAGGATCGAAAACATCGACGTTCCGCCGTTTTTGACGCTTGCGGCCGCCAAGCTGTAAACGCCCGGCCACATTATGCCGACCGAAAAGCCCGTCAAGGCGCAGGCGACGACGGACAGAGCTTTTGAAGACGTCAGACCTAAAGTTAAAAAGCATGCGGCGCAAAGTAAGCTGCTTGCGAAAATGGCGATTTTAAGCGGTATTTTTTCGGAAAACAGCGAATAAATAAGTCTGGACGAACCCATGCAGACTGCAAAAGCGCACGTGCCCAAAACGTCTGCCGCCGTTTTTGAAAGGCCTAACCCTTTTTCGGCAAAGAAGCTGCTCCATTGGCTGACGGCCTGTTCGGACGCGCCGGAACATATCATCAGCGCAATGAAAACGTAGAATATCGGCATATTGAAAAGTTCTTTAAGGGATAAGCCTTTTTCTTCCGGACAAATGTCCCAAAGTTGAACTTTTTGGAACAAAATGCTGTTCAAAATCGGCAGAATTGTCCAAAAAAGCGGAAGATAACGCCAGTTTTCGATGCCGAAAAGCCAAATGAAGCCTGTGGAAACGAGAACTACGCCGACGTGTCCCCAGCAATAGAAGCTGTGAAGAAGGCTCATTTCTTTTTCTTTGTTGTCGGACGGTACGGCTTCGATAAGCGGACTTATCGCAACTTCCAAAACGCCGCCTCCGACGGCCAGAGTTACGGCGGAAATCGCTATTCCCCAAAAAGCGTCCGAAAAGACGTATGGAAGAATTGCCAGCGCCACGAGACCGATCGTCGAAAAGACGTGCGCCGCAACGCAAATGCGCCTGTATCCGAATTTTTTGAGAAGGTAAGCCGAAGCAAAGTCCACGATTATCTGCGTGCAGAAATTTATGGAAACGATGATGGCGAGTCGGCCTAAGGAAATGCCGAACTCGTCTGAAAACGCCGCGAAAAGAAGCGGAATGAGATTGTTTACGATTGCTTGGACGACGTAGCCCGCATAACATGCGATTTTTGTCGATTTTGCTGTAAGTTTCACGCAGAACTCCGATTTTATGTGATATACAAAGTATATCACATAATTTTTGAAAAGTAAAGCGTTATTTACACTTTGGCAAAAGCGAAGTGAGATACTCGGAAACGAGCGACAAAAAATAGATAAGCGTTTTTATTTCCGCAGGGGTTAAGCCTTCGGAAAGGCTTTGTCCGAGCATTATTGCCAGGGCGTGCAGGCAGGCGGAATTCGGCTCCGATAAATTCATATAACCATTTTATGCGGCAGTTCGTTTTTTGGAAACGGTTTGTTTTTGCCGATTATTTTGCCGTGCGGTGAACGCCTTATTGCGGAAAACCGCCTTAAAACGATTGACATAAAAAGTTTTATTCTTTATAATTAGTCAGTGATAATTTTATAAATAATAGGAAAGTCCGCAGAAACGGGCTTTTCGAGAGGAGAACGAAAATGAAAAGAACTTACCAACCTAAGAAAAGACAACGCAGCAAAGTACACGGCTTCAGAAAACGTATGGCATCCGCTTCCGGCAGAAAAGTTTTGAAACGTCGTCGCGCTAAAGGCCGCGCAAAACTTTCCGCATAGTAGTTTTGCAGTCCGCACCGGCGGACAATTTGTCGCAGTAAAAGACGAGGTGGGCCTATGCAGAAAAGTTATCGTCTGAAAAGTCGGGCGAGCTACAACTATATTTACCGCAAGGGACAAAGTGTTGCGGAAAAAAACACGGTGTTGGTCTACCATAAAACTCAGCTTCCGCCGAAGTTCGGGTTTTCCGTTACGAAAAAAATCGGTAACGCGGTTACCAGAAACCGAATTCGTCGCCTTTTGAAGGAAGCGGTCCGCAGCATGATAGGCTCGGTGGACGGCGGCTTCAACTATATCGTGGTGGCGAGAACGGGGATAACGGAGCTTAGTCTGGCGGAGATAAAATCCGAGCTTGTCGCTCTTTTCAAAAAGGCCGGCAAGTATAAGGAAGAATAGTCAAGGCGTATAATTACGCCCGGGAGGAGGCATGAAGAAGCTCGGCGTTTTGCTTATTAAATTTTATAAGCGGTTCATAAGCTCCATGACCCCGAAAACCTGCATTTACACGCCGACCTGTTCCATGTATACCATGGAAGCTATAAAGAGGTTCGGTTTTATGAAGGGCGTCGTCATGGGTGCAAAGAGGATTCTTCGCTGCACGCCTTCGCATCAGGGAGGGTTCGACCCCGTCCCGGACAATTTCAGAGGAAACGCTAAATGGTTAATTTGACAAACCTCCTTTTAGGGGGAGCCGTTGCCGATCTGGTTGAAAAATTTATCAGCTGGATTTACGGCCTCGTCGGCAACTACGGCGTGGCGGTTATAGTTTTCACGCTCACGCTTAAAATCGTTTTGTCACCGCTCGACGTGTGGCAAAAGGTTTCCATGCGCAAAAATAACAAAGCCATGGAAAGAATGAAACCGAAACTCGAGAAGCTTCAAAAACAGTGTGGCGGCAACAGAGAGCTTTATCAGCAAAAGCAAATGCAGCTTTATAAGGAAGAAGGCTACAAGATGACCGGCAGCTGCTTGCCGATGATTCTGACGATGGTTATCTTCTTTATGGTGTTTGCCGGCTTCAGAGCAACGGTCAAAACCGTGAACCAGAAAATGTACGAAGATATGTATCAGACATATTTCGCGGTTTACGATGCCGAAAAAGGCACTTTAGACGACGATTTGGTTATCGAGCATGCGCAAAACGCCGTTAAAGAGAAGTTTGAATCCGAATACAAGAGCAAAATCAGGTTCCTTTGGGTGAAGAACGTCTTTATGCCGGACAGCTGGAAAGATCCTATCCCGAATTATAAAACTTACACCTCTTCCGGACTTGGCGGAGTGGGCGCGACGGACACCGTTCCCGACGCCGAAGCCGCAGCTAAACTCAGGGAGAACGGCGGAAGCATCGGCAACGACGAATTCGGCCAAAAGGGTTACGAAACCGTTATGAGCGCGCTTATGGACAGCCAGAACACTCGTTGGAACGGATTTTTGATTCTGCCGCTTCTGACGATCGCAATAACCGTTCTGTCCACCAAGCTCAATAAGCCTGCGGACGTGCCGGCGGCTCCGGGTTCCGAGGATCAGCAACAAATGATGCAGGCAAACACGAAAATGATGAACTGGATGATGCCCGTCATGATGGGTATCTTCGCCATATTCTACAGCTCGGCTTTCACCATTTATATGGTGGTGTCCAGCTTGTTCAGCACGGTGTTCCAGCTTATTTACAATCTGGTTGCCAAAAAAGTGGACAAATTAGAAGAAGACAAAAGGTTGTCGACAACCTACAAATAAGGAGAAGCAATGAAAAGTATCGAAATTAAAGCTGCTTCCGTGGACGGCGCAATCGAAGAAGCGCTCGCCGAACTTCAAATCGCCCGAGATAAGGCCGAAATCGAAGTTATTTCCGAAGGCGGACTCTTCAGTAAAGCGCACGTAAAAGTTACCGAAAAAGAGACTCCTTGCGACAGAGCGCAGGCATTTTTGAGCGGGGTTATGGAAAGAATGAACCTCGATTGCAAGCCTCAATGCACCGAGTCCGACGGCGTGATAAAAGTCAGCATAACCGGCAAAGACAGCGGTTTGGCGATCGGCTACAGGGGAGAAGTTCTGGACGCTTTGCAATATCTTGCTCTGCTCGTGGCAAACAAGGACGACGGCAAGTTTGAAAAAGTGGTCATCAACGCCGAAAACTATCGCGAAAAACGCACCCGCACGCTGGAAGCTTTGGCCAAAAAACTGGCAGTCAAGGCTTGCAGAACCAGAAAGGTTATCGAGCTCGAGCCGATGAATCCGTTTGAAAGACGCATCATCCACGCAGCTCTTGCGGACAGCCCTTACGCTACCACGGAATCCAAAGGGGAAGAACCGAATCGCTACGTAGTGATCACCCCGAAAGAAAAGGAAGAATATCAAATCAAAGAGTTTTCCGTCAAAAGAAACGGTCCTCCGCGCGTCAAAACGTACGGTGGAAAAAAACGTAGGTGGTAATTCCTGCGAAAAAATCCGATGCCCTACCTCGTTAGGGCATTTCGTTTTTTTGGAGAAAACAATTTTTTTACGGCCGAAAAGGAGAAATATGAAAACCATAGTTGCCATATCCACGCCGATAGGCAGAGGCGGAATAGGAATCGTACGAATGAGCGGCGACGACGCCAAAAACATCGCAAGCCAAATCTTTTTCAAAAAAGGTTTGGATTTTTCCGCGCTCGTTCCGAACGTTATGTATTTCGGAACGGTGTCGGGCAGGGACTTTTCGGACAGATGCTATATGGTGTGGTTCAAGGCGCCTAAAACCTACACCGGCGAAGACGTGGTGGAATTTCAATGCCACGGCGGAGTGAAACTGACGGAGCTTGTCGTCAACGAGTGTATAATAAGGGGCGCGGAAATGGCCGCTCCCGGCGAATTTACCAAGCGCGCTTTTTTGAACGGCAAAATGGCTCTCTCCGACGCCGAAGGCGTCATCGACCTCATAAACGCCGACAGCGAAGCGGGCGTAAACGCCGCATATCGCCTTATGACGGGCAAACTTGCGGGAGAGATAGGCGAGATCCAAAAAACGATTTTCGACGTTATATGCGACCTTGAGGCGGTTCTGGATTATCCGGAGGAGCTGGAGGACGAGAATATCCCGCAAGGGAAAATAGGTCTTACCGCCGCGCTTAAAAAGCTTGCGCCGCTTGCAAAATCCGAAAGCTACGGAAAAATGGCAAAATACGGCATAAACGTCGTTATGTGCGGCGACACCAACGTGGGCAAGTCCAGCCTTATGAACGCCATGCTTAAAGAGAACCGCGCCATCGTTACTCCGGTTGCGGGGACGACCAGAGATCTTATCGGCGAAAGCTTTTTGCACGGCGGCGTGAAAATCAACCTCACCGACACGGCGGGGATAAGAGAATCGGCAGACGAAATCGAACAAGAAGGCATTAAACGCGCCAAAAACGCAGTTTTAAGTGCCGATTTGGTTCTTTACGTAAAAGACGGAACCGAGCTTGACAAAGAAATGGAAGTGCCCGCAGAGGCGCAGGGAAAAAGGCTGGTTACGGTTATAAATAAGGGCGATTTGCTTTTGGGTGGCGTCAGGTACGGCGAGAAGAAAGAAGAAAAAGAAAAGACGTTCGTCGTGTCGGCGAAAAACGGCGACGGAGTTGAGGAGCTTCTGGACTATATCGTTTCGGTTTTTAACGAAGGGAAAGTGCTTGGAACGGAGGTTATCACCGAAAAAAGGCATCTTTCGGCCGTGCTGAAAGCAAAAAAACATCTCGAGGACGCGCTTGAAAACTACGACGCTTTGCCGTCGGATTGCATACTCGTGGACGTCAAGGCCGCATGGCAGGCGCTCGGCGAAATCACGGGAAGCACGTCGTCGGAGGAAGTGGTGAACGCAATATTCGACAAATTCTGCGTAGGAAAATGATGAAAGATTTTGACGTTATCGTAATAGGCGCGGGGCACGCCGGCATCGAAGCCGCGCTCGCTTCGGCCAGAATGGGGCAGAAAACCCTGCTTGCAACGCTTCTTTTGGAGGAAGTGGGCTTTATGGCGTGCAATCCCGCAATCGGCGGCACGGCGAAAGGGCACCTTGTGAGGGAAGTGGACGCTTTGGGCGGCGAAATGGGAGTTGCGGCCGACAAGGCTCTTTTGCAGATAAAGATGCTCAACACCGCAAAAGGACCTGCGGTGCACAGTTTGAGAGGGCAGGAAGACAAAAGGCTTTATCAGGAAATAATGCTCGAAACGCTGAAAAATCAGCCGAATCTGACGCTTACGGAGGGCGAGGTTACCGAGCTTTTGACTAAAGACAAAACAGTTGGCGGAGTCAAATTTTCGGACGGCGAGGAATACGCCGCAAAAGCCGTGGTTCTTGCTACGGGCGTCTATTTGGACAGCCGCGTGATAACCGGCGAGGAAATTGCCAAAAGCGGCCCTGCGGGCTTCCCTTACGCGAAAGGCCTGACGAAATCTTTGGTCCAAAACGGACTGGAAACAAGAAGGTTCAAAACCGGTACTCCCGCAAGAATCAAAAAAAGCAGCATCGACTTCGACAAAATGGAAATTCAGGAAGGCGACGAAACCATACATACCTTCAGTTTTCTGCACGACGAAAAGCTGACGAATCAGCTTCCTTGTTATCTTACCTATACCAACGCCGAAACTCACAAAATTATCGTCGATAACATAGACAGGGCGCCTATGTATAACGGTTCGATAACGGGCGTGGGGCCGAGGTATTGCCCGAGCATAGAAACCAAAATCATGCGCTTCAGGGACAAGGAACGGCATCAGATTTTCGTCGAACCGGAAGCGAGAACGGGCGAAAGCATGTATATTCAGGGCATGAGCACTTCGATGCCGAAGGACGTTCAGGAGGTAATGTACAGGACGATTCCGGGCCTCGAGCACTGCGAATTTCTTAAGTATGCCTACGCCATCGAATACGATTGCATAAATCCGTTGCAGCTTACGCCGTGGCTCGGAGTAAAATGCGTGGAAGGGCTGTTTTCCGCGGGACAGATAAACGGCAGCAGCGGCTACGAAGAAGCGGCGGCGCAGGGCGTCGTTGCGGGCATAAACGCCGCGCTTTACGTTCAGAAAAAACCGCCTTACGTCATAACCAGGGATAAGGCTTATATAGGCGTGCTTATCGACGACCTCGTAACAAAAGGGACGGAAGAGCCGTATCGCATGATGACGGCCAGAGCAGAGCACCGCTTATTTTTGCGGCAGGATAACGCCGACCTAAGGCTCACTGCCGACGGCTACAAGCTTGGCCTTGCCACGGCCGAACGGTACGAAAAAATGCAAAAAAAGGCGGCGGAAATCGAGGAAATCAAGGCTTTGGCGAAAGCGACGAAGGTGGACGCGCGCACAACGAATTTGTATAAGGCCGCGGGCATGGAGCCGCCGCTGAAGAACGAATCGGTTTTCGAAGCGCTCAGACACAGCGAAATAACCGTCAAATCCGTCGTAGAAAACGTTTCGGGGTTTGAAAAATTTTCAGACAGAGCGCTTGAAACCGCCGAAGTGGAAATAAAATACGAGGGCTATCTTCAAAAGGCCGAAAACGCAATAAAGGAACAAAAACGCCTGGAAGAAAAACTGTTGCCGCCCGACATCGACTATCAAAGCCTTTCGGGCTTAAGGTTAGAGGCAAGGCAGAAGCTGTCGGACGTCAGGCCGCTTTCCGTGGCGCAGGCGGCAAGGATCTCGGGCGTTTCGCCTGCCGACGTTGCCGTTTTGCTGGTGTATCTTTCGAGAGAGCATAAATAAACCGATCAAATCAAACGAAATAAAACGCAAAAAAGCAACAAAAAACCGCCGAAAAATCGGCGGTTTGATTTTTATAAAAAGGTTATTTTGCAAACAGTTTGGCAACGAAATCGTAGATATATTTTGCAATCGAGCTGTTTTCGAACTGATCGGTGATGACTTCCACCGGCTTAAACTGCATGACTGCCGCAAGAATTGCCGTTACGGCAACCGCGAAAAGCGCGCCTAAAAGTACACCGGTTATAAGTCCGAAGAATTTGTCCAAGGCTTTGAGCGCCACGCTGTGGCTGTCGTCCAAGCTCTTTTTCAGAACGCCGAAGACGTAGCTGAGCGCCGTGCAAACCACTATGCCCGCAATAAAGCAGACGACGAACAGCAGAAGCTTGATCACGGTTTCGCCGAGAAGTTTACCTATGGTAGCGTCCCCGTCGTAAGAGGCGAGAACTTCGTCGGAGAAGGAAGTGGAAATAAGCTTATCGAGGGTTTCGACGACGCTGTCGATCTTTTCGTTTTCAACCGGAACGAACACCCTTGCAACGGAGGTTTCGTTGCCGTCGGCGTCGGTTACGTACAAAAGCCCGTCTTCTTTACGTTCGAGCACAAGCGAATATTTCGGATTTACGGTTTCGATTTTCGAGGACACTTGCGATTTCACGCCGTCCAAAGCCGCGATATCTTTCACGTAAGGGCCCACGCCTTTGACGCCGAAAACGAGCACCACGGCCAAAGCGAGGCTCAGAACCACGCCCATAAACTGGCCGAAGCAGCCGCGCTCCAACCCTCCGCACAGGCCTTTGAACGCTGCGGGAACGGCGAAAAGCAAAACGACGGCCACGATGCCGATATCTATATACGACAAGCTTGTCGAATTTTCAACGCAAAGAGCGGCAAAATCAAGCATAATAAGCTGCGCCTCGTAGGTGTCTCCTTAAAGTGATACTGAAATATTTGCCCTTTATTCGGCAAATATACATATTAATTATACAAACAATCCTTCGATTTGTCCACTAAAAAGAATAAATAATTGCAATTTGGCAATAATTTCATTCCGAAAAGGAGAGTGATATATGGCAAAATGCGAAGCTAAGGAAAACGTGGTCGTGGTGTGTATAGGGAGTGAAAAAATCGCGGGAGACAGCCTTGCGCCGCTTGTGGGCGACGAGCTCAGGGAGCGTTACGCCGTCAAAAATTTCGTTTACGGAACGACGGACGAATCCATAAACGGCCGAAATTATGACGAGTGGCTGGAATTTGTTGCGGAAGTTCACAAGGGCGCCAAAATCCTTGCCGTCGACGCGGGACTGGGGGCCGCCGCAAGCGTCGGCAAAATCAGACTGACGGCGGGCGTGGTGCCGAAAAAAGCCGTAACCGGCGGCGGAAAAACGGTGGGCGATGCGGGAATAGTGGGAATCGTCGGCGAGGTTTCCGACAATCCTCTTGGTGCGCTTTTGACCGTTTCGGCAGATGAAGTGCAAAAAATGGCCGAAAAAATAGCGTTTGTGATATTTTCCGCGCTTTATGCCTTTTAGAAAAACTTGTCAAAACCGATTTCAATATCTTTACTTTTGACTTTTTTTATGCTACAATAGAATTTGCGACGTAATATAAAACAGTAAAAATTTTATATTATATTTTCGTTTTAAGTTTGCGTTTTAACGTTCAATTAACCTATACGTCGTAAACTGTCGCTACTAAGCATCGGAGGCATCGTTTTGAATAAATCAACCAGAAAATGGATATATCTCGTTCTCGCCGTGCTGCTCGTCGTCCTGCTGATAAGGTTTTTGCCTAGCGGCAAGGGCAAGGAAGTGGGCTACGTCGGAGAAGGAGGCCTTGTCGAACTCGTCAAAGAGGGCAAGGTTTCGGACATCTACGTCAACGGCTCGTACAAAGTGTACGTTCGCTTTACGGGCAGCGAAATTCCGGAAAAGAAGTTCCCGTCGGCATACGACGCGTTCTGCTACGTTCCGGACAGAAATCTCGACGCGCTTATGGACGCTATTTCGGCTTCGGGCGTCGCCGCTCCGAAAATAACCTACAACGATCCTAACCGTTACGCCATGCTGATCAGCGTCGGCATACCTATTTTGGGCACGATTTTGGCGCTTGTAGTGTTATACATCATCATGAAGCGCAATTCCGCAAGGGACAATCAGGCCTTAAGCTTCGGCAAAACCAAAGCGAGGGTGAACGCCAACGTAAAAGTGCGTTTCTCCGACGTGGCGGGCGCCGAGGAAGAAAAGGAAGAGCTTCAGGAAATCGTCGAATTTTTGAAGAACCCTAAAAAGTTCACCGAAATGGGCGCGCGTATTCCTAAAGGCGTTTTGCTGGTGGGCCCTCCGGGAACGGGTAAAACCCTCTTTGCGAAAGCAGTTGCCGGCGAAGCAAACGTTCCGTTCTTCAACATTTCGGGCAGCGACTTCGTGGAAATGTTCGTGGGCGTGGGCGCAAGCCGCGTGAGAGATTTGTTCGATCAGGCCAAACGCAACATGCCGTGCATAGTTTTCATTGACGAAATCGACGCCGTCGGCCGTCAGAGAGGCGCGGGCCTCGGCGGCGGAAACGACGAAAGAGAGCAAACGCTCAACCAGTTGCTCGTTCAGATGGACGGCTTCGAGAAAAACGAAGGCATCATCATTATGGCGGCAACAAACCGCCCCGACATTCTGGATCAGGCGCTTTTGAGGCCGGGCAGATTTGATCGTCAGATTTACGTTCACATTCCGGACGTCAAGGGCAGAGAGGCCATTTTCAGAGTTCACAGCCGCAACAAACCGCTTGCGCCGGACATCGACTTTAAGGCGCTTGCAAGGCTGACGGGAGGTTTCTCGGGCGCAGACATCGAAAACCTTTTGAACGAAGCGGCCATCCTCGCCGCGCGTAACAACCGCACCGCAATCATAATGGACGACATCAACGAAGCGATAAACAAAGTTATCGCCGGCCCGCAGAAAAAGAGCCGCGTCGTCACCGAAACCGACAAACGCATCACCGCTTATCACGAAAGCGGCCACGCAATCGTCGCCAAGCTTCTGAAGCATTGCGACGCAGTGCACGAAGTAAGCATCATCGCCAGAGGTCAGGCCGCAGGCTACACCATAACGCTTCCTGAAAACGACAACAACCACGTCACCAAAAACAAACTTCTGGACACCATAACCATGATGCTCGGCGGCAGAGCTGCGGAAGAAATCGTCATTCAGGACGTTTCCACGGGCGCTTCTAACGACATCGAAAGGGCCACGGGCGTTGCAAAACGCATGGTTACCGAATGGGGCATGAGCGAGCTCGGCACAATGTTTTTGGGCGCAGACAAGGAAGTATTTTTGGGCAGGGACTACGGCACCAGCCACAGCTACAGCGAAGAAATGGCTTCCAAAATCGACGAACAGGTTCAGAAAATCATTTCGGCGTGCTACGACAGAGCAAAGCAGATTTTGCTTGACAACAGAGCAATTTTGGACACCATGGTCCGCTTGCTTTACGCCAAAAACACCATTTTCGAAGACGAAGTCAACATGATTTTCGAAGGCAAAACTTATCAGGAAATACTGGACAAAATGGCAGAAGACGAGGCAAAAATCAAATCGGACTACACCAAAAAATCCACGCCTTCCGTAGGTAGCGTTGAAGAGAAACAACCTGTCACGGCTCCTGCAGAAGCCGCCGAAAAACCTGCCGAACAAGCGGAAGAACAGACGGAAACGAAACCTGAAGACGCAACCGACGAAACAACCAAAAAATAAGTTAATATCCAAAAAACGCGCGTTTATCGCGCGTTTTTGTGATTATATTGGCAAATAAAAAAGTATGACCACGCAGACAAAGGGAGCGTGAGGGGTTGCCCTCACCCGAAAGAATGCTTGTCATTCCGAGCGTCAGCGAGGAATCTCCTGGAAAGGGACAATATTAAACCCGCCAAAGGCGGAGTAAAACTTACCCCCTCTGTCAAGCAGGTTCCCCTAT
>ERZ808286.405-NODE-405-length-28735-cov-15.041702_pt1 | contig 28735 bp, 49 predicted proteins | sample MGYA00521276_ERZ808286 | MGnify/ENA primary metagenome ERZ808286 (study PRJEB31516, sample SAMN03275607) | gut metagenome | biome: mammalia-associated habitat; material: feces | host: Papio cynocephalus | place: Kenya | collected 2012-08-01 ... | reverse complement strand
TATACCCCTTAAAATCATAAGTAGCTTCATTATTATAAGGATCTCGCATCCAGTAGACTTCGCCGGTATAATTTGTATCGGTTGAAATATCATTTGACGACCATCTATTCTTAGTTATTCCATATTTCACCTCACACTGCTAATCTCCATAAACTAAGATACCATCTTCACTCAGAGTATTTTTAGTGAGAGCTGTAAGATATAAACCTTTGTTCTAAACTCCTGCATTTACTAAATCAGACCGAACAGAAGTCGGACAATAATCAGTAATACAATACCTTCTCCCAGGCACAAGTTTCTCACTTTTCGCTTTGGCTAGCAAGTCTTCATATTTGATCTCCTACACCCCAGGTAAATACAGCCCTTTCTCAACCTTTAATTGAGATCCATCAAAATACCATTGAAACCAGTCAGAGACCTGAACCTAATTTCTCCAGATACTAAAAGCTATTTTTGAGTCGGTAAGAATTGCTCCTGCTTTACTCTAAGTGTTTAATAGTAGGGATAGCTCCGAAATGTTTAAATAAGAAGTAGAAACACAAAACGCCCATTTCTCCATATTAGAGGATTCTGCCGTATCTCCAGCATATTTTTTTAACGTAATACCGAGATCTTGATCCGGAATAGTTAATCCGATAGAATCAGCACCATGAGAGTTTTTGCCAGAAGCATTTGTTTTACGAATCCTAGCAACTTTAACGGTATCTGTAGCCTTTAATAACCCCTTCGGGGCAATAAAAACGGGAATATTACTATACACCTGCATGGAGATACCAAACAGGATATTTTTAGAATCTATATGAGGCTAACCGTTCACATACAAAACTGAAGTGTCAGGAAGATACCTAGCACCAAAACTGCCAGTATCATCAGATGTGGCGGTAACGTGAACTATCGAGTTTTCGTTAATGCCTTTATTACTAGCAGCAGTCGTTAAATTAGAAAAGTCGTCTTTTTTGTTCGACTTATTAAATAGTTTAGATAATCCGCCTAATACTTTGAAAAATTTTATTGCCATAGTAAAAAAAATTACGGGCAGGCCCTCCCCGAAGGGAGGGCACACCCCAAAGAGACTACACCTCAAAGAGCGTCGCCCCCACACAAGTAATTAAGAAGGGTATCACCCCCTCTTAACTTATTTTATTACAATCCAATCTTCCTTCGGACTACCGAGCTGAACCCAAATAGTTCCATTAGAAGCGTATTCTTCTTCACCGAGTTGGTAAACGTGGCCTTTGTTAGATTTTATATCGGACCCATTTCCATTGGTAGCTTTCTCTGCTTTACCAGAATTCAATACATCAGACAAAGTAGTCTTATCTTCTGTAAAGAAAACAACTTCGCTATCACGATCCAGTGTTACTGCATCAGTCTGAACTTTAGTGGTAGAAGCACTAGTTTCATAAATATAGTTATCGGTGTCAACCCATAATATATCTCCATCCAACGTCAAATATTTAGTTCGTTTAACGTTCTGTACGATGGCAGTCTCCCCAGTCTCATAATAAGTTTCCCCACCATAAACAAATATGTTAGCGGTGAATTGAGACTTTGTATAAGTCTTTGTCCCATTAGCAAAGTCACCACGAGTCCAAACACCTGTAGGGGCACCTTTGGCGGTAGAAGACCAATAAAAATATGTATCACCTTCTATATCAACTTTATAATCAGAAACCGAAAATGAATAACCAGAGGTTGTTGTTCCCCTACTAGCGGGGCCAATCGTCAACGTACAATGATCAGCATCAATTGCTGAAGCTACGCCTTGAAAAGAGAACAAATCCTTTTTATTAGTCTCTAAGTCGGTCTGAGAGGGGATTTTGGTCCAATAAGTGTTGACCTTATCAATCAGTGTTGGACTAGTGTCTTTATATGCATCGAGCAATTCTCCATTTTTATTTAAGAAATTGGTATTTGTTGGGTAAAAGTTTCGGTCCTCTACTCCATTGACAAGAGGCCAACCTTTAAACACATAAATATCGTGAGTTGATAACACACAGCAGATTAACCCATCATAGATATATTGATCTGATCTCCAGGTTTTCAAAGCGACTAAACTAACTAAATTCCATACAGCTACACGGCTGTCTAGTGGTACTGCAGCAGAAAACTAAAAAGCATCATTCTAAGCTGCACCTGTTGTTACTGCTGATCCTATATTTACTGCCATATTAATTAAAATTAAAAATTATAAATCTCCCTAAATCAGCCCATCCAGCAGATGCATTCGTGCAAGCGTATGCAGTATAATTCAACTTAGTGTTTGCACCGTCTACTGCCCACGAGGTTAGTTCGTATTTTTTTACGCCCGAAACATCTATAACATCTTTTTGTGTAGTAGGAGTCTTTCCATCTAAATAAGTAGTCATATTCTATAACTCCCAATCAGAAGGTACTATACAAAATACAGACCCACCGGCCGGACCAAAAGCAGCTCCGGATGCCACCATGTGACATTGTACCCTTTTTGTTCCAGTATATTTGCTCTCTGATAAGCTTTTTTTACTTTCCTGAGTTAAGGTCTTAAAATAGTCTACCCAAGATGTTTCTGACCTTGTATTAACTGCATATTGCGTTTCCGCTAGTGCTCCAGTCCAAATTGGATAATATCCGATTATCGATTTGTTATAATTGTGAGCATTACAAGTTGCTGTCCTAGGCCAAAAAGTCGCATTTATTGTAAATGTTTTGTCATTTTCGACGACTGATTTGGCCGGATACTGTTTAGTCGATGGATTTTGGTAAGTACTTACATTATTCCAATCGTCCTCTTTATTATTAGAATACATAAGTGTTCCGTCTAACTTTGGAACTATAACAGTTGAATTTACATCTAAGGTTGTCCATTCTTCTGCGCCTGCCGCATTTACTGTTTTTAGTTTTATATCTCTTCCCCAACTATTTCCATTACTATTTGCTACCCAAAAATATTGTGTTCCGAGATCAATTACACTAACTCCATAAGTTCTCATTGTCCGATCGTCTGCACCTTGTGCCAAAATATCCGAAGATGATTTACCTGTCTAATTTGAAAGATAACTAGTCCCTGCGATGGTACTGGATAAACTTTTAGTTAATTTGCTGCTTCGTTCACCTTTAGTGGACGCGCTATCTGCATCCTTTTTTAACGTTCTTTGCCCCCAGCTATAGGTTTTACCTGCTACCTCACTGGTTACAGAATCTCCTTCATCATTTGTGGTAATCAATTTCAATTTGTAAGTGTTGGTAACACTTTTATTAGTTGTCGTAAATTCGGCAGTGCCTCCCTTTATAATTCGAACAGATGGATCATAACTTCCATATACGTTAACACTGGTGTTGACTAATGCATACTGTGTGATGTCGGTGCCCGACGTAGTCTGAACCGATACCGATCCTGCAGCTGCATTGTCCTCTTTTAAATCAGTGATTGTAAATTCCTGAGAGGCCAACGATGCTTCTGAAGCAGTAACTGTTCCTGCAATGTTTTTAATTAAAACGTAATCGAGCATGTCTTTTAGAGTATAACCTCCAGATGTCTTTAAATCTTCGGCACTTTTTCCCATTATATCAACTGGGGCTTCATCACTAGAGTTACCTTCACACCATTTTTGGGTTGCTTGCTAGCCTCCAGCTAACCACACATTCTCCGCATTAACACTTCCGGCTAAGGCTTCCCAACGACCTTTACTGTAAACATAACCAGAAGATTCTAATGCTTTAGCCTCTGTATTGCGTTTCTCAACGTAAATATCCCCTTCTTTAAACTTATCTCCGATAGCTACACATTTAGTAGTATCAATAATAGTTTTTCCGGAAGTATCCGTTGTAGTCGACCATTCATCCTTAAAGAAGTAAAGGTTATTTGCAGCGTCATGTCCCGTAGTAGTTTCTGGTAATTTACCCTCTGAGGTTACTTGATAAGTCCCAACATAAACTGTTCCACCACCACCTCCTCCGACGGAGTAGGAGGTGCCATTTGCCCAGATTTCCTATTTCTTTTCACCACCTTCGGTATAAGTTCCAAAGATAATAGCCCCAGGGTAATCATTTAAGGTTCTATCTAACTTCGACTTATATCCTTCAATCGTATCTCCACCCTCTGGAGTAATATCGTTATATTGGAGCGTTTCACTACCAATCTATATAAATTTAACTTTTGACATATTATTTTAAGTCTTTTTCAGTTATCCAAGTTAATCGATTTTCTATATATTCTCTTATATTTCCTACTCTAGCAACGGCTCGTTCATTAGGGCTATTTTCATCAGGCAGATTTTCCTACTTTCGCATATCTACTTCAGTAAGTGTTCCTACCTAAGGCTACCATTCGATATGGTCGTCAAAACTAGCGTCTATCTTTAAAACGTCTGGATCAGTTGATCTAAGGTCTCCCCACTTCTCCAGAAGTGCATAAATATGGATTAGAGCCTTACAGATCACTTTCATTAAATGATCGAAGTCTTGCTTAGTATAGTTCTACGGGTTAGTATCAAATCTGATAACTAACTCAGTTAATTCTTTTTTTAATTCGTTTAGTTTCTATATTCCGGGATAATTATCTGGAAATAGATTATTAACACAACTTTGAAATTTATCATCTCCAATAATCTCCCACATCCCTTTAAGGGCTTCCATCTTTTTTAAGATATCCCTATTCTAAGGATTATCCGCACAAAGGGATCTCTAAGTCGGATGACCTCTAGTTACAGGAACTTCCGTCTAAGAAGGGATTTTTTTAATTTGACTAATGTCAACTATTTTATAATTTGAAGCCATTATTACGATTTTTTAAATCAAGTAATGTCGAAATCTTCTACACTTTCTTAAATAATTCTTTCTAGACTTTTCTCTATCTGACTCCAATAGGATTTTTAAAAGCTAACATTAAAAATCCCACCTCATCGTCAACTCCCTCGATACTACAGAACACAGCTTCAGTCAGTTCGTCTTCACTTAGTTCTCGATATAACCTAGGAAAAGAAGCTTCTAATTCTTTAATATCCTTTACGTGGTAAATATCGTTAATATCGATTTCTCTAATAAACTCAGGGACAGAAGAAACTAAAATATCGTCAAAGTCTTTACTAAGATCGTCTACTCCGAGATTATTACGAGCAGCCGCTAATGAGAAGTGAAGGAAAGGCATTCCAGTAAGATTATATCCTCCATTATGGTATTCAAATAACGCTACTCTATCCGCCCAAGTCTTGTGCATTAATTCCGTTAGGATTCTCCCAACTTTAAAAACGCTGTCTTTTCTAATCTTACGAGCGCTACTCGGTAAATGAAACTTTCCATTAGCAGCGTTTTTGGCCACGTAATCTAAAAACTTACTGGCAAATTTAATCACCAGGATCGATAAAACGATTATAATGGCACCTGGGATACCATAAACATCTAAAAATTGTAGTAATAACTAACCTATCTCGGCTATATCCATCTATTTAAGGTTTAATGATTTTTTATTCGGTTCCTATTAATCCATATTACAAAATTACTATTTATCGGCAATCTAATAAACAGCAAATCGGTTTTTCTAAGATATCGAACTGAAGTTTATCTGACTTAAATTTAAAAGCCTATAATAGAAGAAATATCCGAGAAAATCCTGTAAAACTAAGATTAGTCGAGGATTATAGGTTTAAATTCCCTGAGCTGCTCTTCAACTTTTTCCCGCTTAAAAGTTCCAATTTCTATCTGTAGCAAAACGTCCAATCCAAACTGGTTAAGTTTATAAGATGGGGTGAGTGGCAAGAAAGTTTCCTCAAACCAATCCAATAGTTTGTGTAGCCTAATCCCCTCAAACATTCGCAATTCTGCAATTCGATGTTTTAATGGGTTATTTGTAATGATTATAGGGAAAAATTTGTCAGATAAGATTTTATGGGAAATAATCATTTCTTCTTCCAGCTCCGCAAGGTATTTTTTATAAGTATTATTAGAAATATGTAACCGTGAGCAGATTTCTTTATCTGAGTAATTTATCGAGTTGTCTCCTTTATAAGCTAAGGTCGATAATGCTAACGCCAACCCCTTAGCTTCCGGAGATACGCTTCTAAGAAGAAAAAAGTCTGTGTCGATTAATTCATAATCACGGTCTGGAACAATAACCTCATAATTATAAGGTTCCCAAGCTTCATCACTGGTGGATGGATTTCGAGTTATTTTTATCAAGCCTAAACTCTGTAATCGATCTAGCCGTTGTTTTACAACTCGACGTCCTTTTTCGGTAGTTTTACCTTCTAAGCATTTGCAAAACCAATTTAGGCCGACAGATGTAATGATGTGATTTTTATACGAGTTTGCTTTATTACAAAGCAGCCCGTATAAAAAGATGTCTTCGAGTTTAAGAAATTTGCCTGATGGAAGTTGGGTTAGCATAGTTTTTGAAATTCTAATCATTCTATTTTAGGTTCGTATCGGAGTGAGTCCGAAGGAATTGCTCCTTCATTAGTTTGTTATCTTATAGTTTGTATATTAGTGGCCCTTTTTTGAAACTTTGTAGTTGCCCTTTTTTGAAACTACGCTGTTTATAAAAAAAATCTGGAAGTAGCTAGTTTCCAGATTTAGTTATACGATACCCAAAATATACATTATCTCACCAAAATTTTCATTAATAGGCCTCTCTATAGTACCTATTTTTTCATTTCGTCGACAAAATTACTCAAAACCCTATAAATAAAAAACTTACCCTTGATAAACTTATAAAATTAGAAATAAACCTGACTCCAGTTCATCTACCATTACTTACTAACAGCTTTCTTTTAAATAACAAACCAAAATCCCATCTCCGTGCTTTTACCGATAGATACCTTAGAAATTATTTTTTAAGTGAGGTGATTTTGGTAATTTTGTTTTATTAAATATTTTTTCTATGGGAAAGTCGAAAAAGAAATCAGGAACCAAACAAACGTTAGAATACGTCGAAACTGAATTTAAATGGCATGTTAAGCCTATAAAGTGTAGAACTGTTAAACAAAAAGAATTTATCAGAACTATAGACTCAAATATAGTCACTCTATGCTCAGGACCTGCAGGGACTGCTAAAACTTACAGTGCAGTTTACGCTGCCTTAAAAGCCTTAGAAAAGAAGGAAGTAGAACAAATTATTTTAATCAAGCCTAATATAGATGTCGGTGGTTACGAATTAGGTCTGCTCCCAGGCACGTATGAGCAAAAACAGGATCCTTATCTCTATTCTTACTACGATCAGATAGACTAGATGATAGGAGAATCTGCACGGGAACGGCTCATACAAGAAAATCTAATCAAGATTGTTCCGATTGCTCTATTACGAGGTAGAACTTTTCGAAACTCTTTTATCCTAGTAGATGAGGTGCAAAACTGTAATTATGAAGCATTTAAAACCGTAATTACACGCATTGGAGAAGGATCTAAATACGTCTTAATGGGAGATGTGGGTCAGATAGATTTTCGTAAAAAAGAATCTTCTCCGTTTCAACGAATATTAGATTTGTTTAAGGATGATACAGAAATCGGAACTTTTGAATTTGACGAAACCGACGTTATAAGACATCCTATTATAACGCATATACTTAAAAAACTTAAAGAAATAGAATAATCTCGAGATAGTTTACATTAAAAGCAAATTAAGTGATAGTAATCAAACGCTAGCGAGCTTTTCGCAGAAGTCTTTTAATATAAACAAAAAGAAGGAGGGCCCTAAAAGGACTCTCCTTTTTTGTTATATCTTAGCTCTACAATGGTCACATAGAAAATTTTTAGCAGCGTCAAACATCTCAGTAACAATATCGCCTTCTAAATAAGGTAACTCCTCCGAGTATAGATCGATATTATAATACTCTCCTATATGGACTGCAGCGTGTCCCACTTCATGGACTAACGTGTTCATAAACTGTTTCGGACAATCTGTTAAGCCTATAATAATAAAAGTAACGTGTTTCTTCTAATCGCTATAAGTAAAACCAGTGTTATACTCAAAATTTTCCAACATTTCCTACGCTCGATAAAATGGTTCTGGAGGACAATTAATCGATTCTAATTCCCCTAAAATTTCATCCGTGTAATAAGTATCCACAGCGTAGTAAACTTTTATAAGCCAATCGTAGTTATCTAAATATATAGCCTGGGTAATCATACCATATCAGACCATTCAATACCGACTCCAGAACCAATACAGTCAGCATAAAATCTCGTAAAAGGCATACCGTCATAGGCATCTGGATCGTCTATAACGTCTTTTACATACGATATCAAGTGAGCCTCGTCTGGTATAGAACTTCCTAAGAAATCAGCTTTACACATATTAGCAATATAAACTGCATCATAGTTAATATCAAACTTCAGATTATAGTTTTTTGCTAACGTCTCTACATCATCTTTTGTATAGGGTGCTATATACTATTTCTTACCGTTCTACATCTTATACATTCGAGAACATGCCCACTGACACATTTTCTTATTAAAGTGCCATCCATTAAATTCTAGATAATTCTCCATATCTTCAGGATAGGCACTTCTCGAATCGAGCCTGTTCATATTAATAGCGTCCTCTACGTTCACCATACGAACTGCGCATCTCTTTCATGGCTTTCTCATAGCCATCTTCAAAGCCGCATTCGTAAGCTTTTTCTGTTTCATCTTCATTATGACGCATTCCCATACGTCCGTAGCCGCCGCGCTCATCTCTTTCTCGAATTTCCCACATTCTATTCATCGTTATTTTCCTTTCCTGTTAAAGTTTTTATCATTTCCGTCAAAGCAGCTAGGCTGGTTGATACTTCACTCATTTGGGTTTTTAAAGTGCTAATCTCATCTTGTTGCTGTTTTTTCTCAGCATATTCTGGATTAAGGCTATTTAAAATATCATCACACCCCGCAATGACTTTTTTGTGAAAATCTACACTATTAATAGTATCAACACTTTTCTGTTTATAAGAAAGTATTTCAGCATTCATAGCTTCCCTACTATCAGTAATAACGATAGATTCTCCATTAGAAAAAGAGTCTGCTATATCTAAATTAGCTGGCAAACCATTGTAATTGACTATCTGGTTATTGACCTTAACCGTTAAATCTACTACCATTTCTTGAGCCTATCCAAAAGTTGGAGGGACTGCATACTTTGGTTTAGCGACTGGAATATTTGTCACGGTTCCTATTTCTAAGCTAGGTGTGTTGTTTTTATGAAATATATAAACCTAGCTGTTTTGACGTAATGATTGAAACATAGTTATTAAATTAAAGTTACACGGTTATTATCCAAATCGTAGAAGCAAAGAAATACAGAACCACCTGTAGTTACTATATTAGCAGCAGTTGCTTGAGCTCCAGACGATAAATAAACTGGAACGGTTGATCCCGAAACACCAGTAGTTGTAAAATACAAAGGTTCAGTGCTAGTCGTTACCGTCTGAGGAATCTTGACCCAGAAACCTCCGAAAAAGTTACGACTTCCATTATGAGCATTGAAACTAACAGTAGTATTAGTTCCGTCTGATGTTACTGAGGTAGCTTCTATATTAGGAAAACCGTTCCTATTAGAAAATTTTAAAAGTGCCATAGAAGCCTCCTTTCTTAAGACCAAATGGAATTATTACCAGTCCCGTAGAAGTTATATCCGTAAAGATAACTGGAAGGAACTGCAGTTAACTGAGGATAAGGAATGCTGACGGTATTAGGCTGAGCAGCTTTTATAGCAGCAACATCTTGAGCTATTGGATTAACCACATTAGCAACGTAACTCTGGATAGCCAAAGTTTGATTAGTATTAGAAATCTGATTCATAAGACTAGAACGCTCCTCGCGAAGTGCATCAATGCGGTTTTGTAATTCACGTTTCTCCAAATCACAGAACTTATCACTTAAGAAAGTCGTTTGCTGATCAATCTTACCACCTAAGGTGTTAGTTTGATTCATCATAGCAATACGATTCTCATAACCTTGCTGAGTAGTCAAAAGACGATTTTCGCAGCAGCACTAAGCCAACTGACTAGCTAAGTTAGCATCACCAGCCTGGATAGCGTTTATAATTTGCTGACCACTCATACCAACCTGATTACTAATACCACAGATACCTTGATTAATAGTATTCAAAGTGCCTTGTAAAGCATTTACATCACAGTTCAAAGTAGAAGCTAATTGACTAATAGCAGTAGTATTCCCATTAACAGCCTGCATAATCATATCACGACCAGTGTCGCCATTAAGAGCTGCTAAGATAGCGTTCGTGTCTTGTCCACCACGATTACCGAAACCGTTCTGTCCCCACAGAACTGCGAGAATGATTATAATCCACCAGGCTCCCATACCACCATTCATACCACCGTTCATAGCGGCCATCATAGGACCCATATTGTTGTTAGCTAAAGCGGAAGCAATAGCTGCCATGGAGTTACCTCCATCATTCCCAAAAACGTAAGTTTTAGATTCTTCACTCATTTTAGTAAAAATTTAAAAAGTTTATAAATCGAGATCCCGTTTTGTAATTACAACGCAAATTTAATACTTATATAATAAATTACTAAACATTACCTGCAAAAACTTTTAAAAATCTTACTAAAAGAAAAACTCCCACACCGTCACTATAAAAAGAAAATCCCCAGACACAAGATAGTGCCTAGGGATTTAAACTCGGATTTAATTCAGTATTTAGAAATTACAGTCACACATCAGTTAGTGCTGTCATTTTTAGTAAATAATATTTTTATATAACTATTCTATCCAGGCATTTCGAACTCACCAGTATATATGTTATTATCACCTTTTGTTAAACCATAGGGGACACCTTGTAACTCAGCATCAGCAATTGTTATCTGAAACTAATATGGGGTATATTCTTGGATTGAAAACTCAAAGGAAACTGTGATTTTAGATTTATAAGTGAAATTATCTGCAGATTTATACGTTGGATTGCCTTTAACGGTGTGAATATATATCGATTCATCCTCATCATTAGACACATTTAAATTAAATTCCCCCAACTTTACCATATTGTTTCCCGAAATCACATCTTGATTAGTGGTGTCTAAAAATACCTGAGTGCTGTCTAGTGCTAACTTATATTTCTTCGGCACTAACTCAGCCTAATAATACTCATTAAACTCGGTAACTTCTTTTGGAAATGTAACAACTTCTTTTAAGTCCTCCTCTACTACATATGTATCTCCAACAAGCTCGTAATGAGCTTTAACTTTGTTCCAGTCTCCAAATGTATAGTGCGTTATTTCAACATCACTTGTTTTAATAGCCTCGATTTGAGTTCCTATTTCTTGAACTGTTACTTCCTTATATTTATTAGCGCCATCTTCATTTTTATAAATAAAAACGACTTTCGGAGGGCCAGAACTACCATTTCTTCGAATATAGTAACTTTTGGTTTTATCAAACTAGTAATTAATATCTGTGCCTGTCTCTGAGTCATGTTTAGTATATCCGTTAGAAAGTTTAAACTCGTTTCCTTCTACAAAAGAATTGCCAATAGAGCAAATACTTTTACCTTCTGGATCAGACTTGGTTTTATCCAAATAGTGGACTTCGATTTCACTAGTTCCGCCTTTATTATCCCTGTGAATACCATCGAAAACTAACGGTTTATCCCATACTTCTGATAAAGGATACTCTTTTCCTTCTTCTGGAGAAGTGTCATCAGAAAACTTAGTATAACTCCATTCAAAACCATCATCTCCCTATTGAGTAGAATGCCCAAAAACTACCACCGGATTACCGTAATAATACTTCTTTTTCATACCTAAACTCCGCCGTTAATAGTAAGGATACTTTTCGCCTCTTTCGGATAATAAGTCGCTACAATCTCAGCATATTTATCACCACCTACAGTAAGTGGAAAACTAGTCATAGGAATAATAGCAACACTAGTATTAGTAGGAAGCTCTAGTGTAATATCATTATTACTTTTATTGTGTATCAACACTGTCTTTTCGTAACAGTGATCAGGGGTTAGTTCGGGAATAAAATTACTAATATCTAGAGTTGCATTTGACTCACACTCCAAACTATTGGCAAAATATTGAGATGACTTTATGTTTACAGCTCCCTAATCATCTACAGTGAGTGCAGTTCCGTCAACTTTTACGGTTTTTATAGGGATATTTGGTGTTGTAAGTGCTACTACTCCACTATCAGTCGGATTAACTGTATTGCCGTCGACCGTAATCTACTTAATCGGAACATCTGGATATTTTGGAAGGGTGACCTTGCCTGTGTCTTCGGGCGAGTATAGAGTAGTATCAATATATATTTGAGGAATTGTTAAAGCCACCACTCCAGACTATCCAGTTTCATCTCCATTGACCTGAATTTCGGTTACATATTTTTTAGGGATAGCATTATTTAAGGCCGAATCTTTAGCATCTACATAAGCTTTAGAAACTAGGATATCATCTCCATCGGAAACAGTATCAGCAGATTTAATATTTATAGTAGTATTATCTACTTTTATAGACCCGTCTATATTATTGTTAGTCGGCTTAGTAATAGTGATAGAGGGAATTTCTGGTTTATCTGACAAATCATTGTAACTTCCTGAAGTAGCTACTGTTGCTAGTTGAGGTCGATTCTGTAATAGTTTTCCTTTCCAACCTTCTCCTTCACCTTCAGGTTTTTCCCAATAAACATCCTACTGAACAAATTTTTCGCCGAGGTATTCCCAATTTCCATTACTACCATCCTTAACAATCCAAACGTATTCTTCCCCAAAATTGTCTTTGACCGAGTAGACATCACCGTTAGTATTCCCTGTTGTTGGCAAATTATCATAGTTTTCGACAGAGCCTTTATACGTTAAAAGCCCAGTGGGTAATTCAATATAAGCCTTGTTTGATTCGTCTAATTTTAACGGAATTGTTTTATTTGAAGTTGTCTAATACCCTAACTGTATATAACCAGGAGTATTATCAGTGGCTATTAGCTCCTCTCTTGATCGCCCGTCTATTACCACGCCATTAGCTACAGTTACACTGTCGTACTCTCCACTAAAAGATCCTGTACTCGACGAAACACCTTTAACGTATATAGTTGTTACATTTGCATCTTCAGTAGGGCTTAAATCCGTGGTATAATCCGTTTGGGTATTATCGACCTAAAACTACAGTTTATGATTTAGCTGCCTAGCCTATAATATAGTATCAAAAACAGAACCTGACGAATAAGACTACTTATCTTCATCCGCAGGGCCCGTGGAAACGGAAAAAGATGTATTACCTTCAGAAGTTGTAGGAATTACTTTTTTAGTAATTTGTGTATATGAATCATCTATTATGCCAATGTCTAATCCTTCCCAACTCTTAGACATGTTAATAATAGACTAATTTTCACCAGTATAAAAAGTAGCTGAACGTAACACCATAGCTTCATATAAGCTAGTTATAAAATAAATCGATAAGCTCACAGACCCATCTGTGTTAGTTATTACATTATAATAAATACTGTCTATTTTAGTAGTGCCATTGTCATAATAAAACGTTTTGTCAGCTGATATTAAGTTTATATATACATCAGCGGATGACTGGCTAAAATTTGTATACGAATCTGCGTCTAACGATCCTAGCATGTTTAGCTAAAACCGTAAAACCCCATTAGTTGAAGCCAAACTGCCTTGATAATTTATAACTTTGCAGTTACTTGCAATATTATCTAAAACTGCAGGCTGTAAAAAGGTCTCCTTACACTTATTTGCAAAAGCTTGTAAGCCTGCTCTTGTTATACGATCATCATTACTCATAGCATTTCTTTAATTTCCTTATCAGAAACTATACCAATCTGGTTATTTGCATTTTCATCTGCAGTTATTTCAGTCAAAATATATTGACCTGTTTCATTTGAGTAATTAATTTTATACTCAGAAATAATCTAACGGATAGTAGCTTCATTCGTTTTTTCAGTATCACCGCCTATAGCGTGCCACGTACAATCGGTATCATAATACCATACCGTACCTGTGGTTCGGTTAACGTAGACGTTCATTTTATCCTATATAGTTGCTGTTGTAGCATCAAATACTTTTGTTCCATCTTCTGTAACAGCGGTTTCTGGACCAGAGTCTTTTGCATCCGTAGTAGTATACTCGACAACAACGGGAGTATAGTTTGGATCTTCTACCCAGCTTTTTTTAACTTCACCTCCGACAGTTACTTTAGGTTGTGTTAATTTAATAGGTCCCGCAGGAGCGTCTGTAACACGTTTCCAAAAGTCATTGTTGTTTGGCATAGGTACATTAGCGCTCATATACTCTCCATTATAAACTGAGCAAATCTTAAATCCCGGATTGTGTAAAAACAAATAATTTTGTCTCTCTCGTAACAATTCCTACACACCTTCTTGTCCGTCAATACCTGCTGCCCAATAAATTAAATCATCCAACACACATACTTCTAGAATGGCTCTAAATAGATTTGGATTTGTCTGCCCTAAAAAGCGCATTTTATCAAAGGCAGTCATTATTGTGTTTAATACAGTCTTATCTACGTCAATCATTTTCCACAGCCACATTTAGAAGGTTGATAAGGCAGATCTGAAACGGGACACGGTCCAAAACAGTCATTTAATTTTAAGAAATACTAAAGAGCTACTTCGATATTACCACTTTTAAGAGCATATAGATGTCCTTGTAATAGCACCTCGCTACGTATAATGCTATCAGGTAATGTCTAACAAGGATCTTGATTTAATATATCAGAGACCATACAGTCGTATACATGGCGTAAATCAGAAGTATATGCGTAATCTTCTAATGGGTCATCACCATTATTTTGCGTTGACTCTGCCTTTAAATACACTCTATAAATTGAAGGAGGTATTTGCTTAGTATTTGTATCTCTATTAAAATCTAATGCAATTATAATGTCATAATGATCCCCAGGCTATGTACTATCGTCGCCAAATACCGCTAAAGAGCCATCAAAATTAGCCGTTACTGCCGATTTGATACCATGAAGAGCACTGTATGCTGTAATAATTAGCGATGTAAATTTATAATCTGAAGGACAATCTATGATCATATTTAAGTGTTCACCTTCGGGATCTACATCAAACTTACTAATGCTAATTGCTTTATTTTTGCTAGTTGCCATTATTATTTTCGTTTATAGAGGTTTTATTTCCTTTAAATATAGAAGCTACACTACTGATACCAAGAAGAGCACAGGCGCTAATTATTAAGGTCTAAAGAAGGTCTTTAACACAAGGACTACACCCCTCAGTAATAACTAACACCACTGTGCAAACAAGGACAATTATCATGGTAAGGAACCCGACTAATCGTTTACCGGATCCCCTACCATTACTTTCCTGAAACATTTCTGAGATTAATTCTTTAAAAGGTTTCATACTTTATCGTGATCAATAGCGTCATTTTGTTTACCGTCATCTGCTACTACCTATAGCATTTCCAGTTTGTTTTTATTCTCCATAATATCCAACTCTCGGTCTTTTGCATCAGCATCGCTCTTAACTTTGAACCACTGGATTTGATTTTGGGTTTCATTATTAGCTCTTTCGATATTAAGCTTATCTTCGTTATACTGAGCGATCTTCTTAGTATTAGACTCTAGTTGTTGTTGTAACTGTTGAACCTGCTGACTAGCCTGTTCTAACTACTGTTGCAACTAAACAAGTTGGTTATTTTCAATTTTCTTCTGCTGGATAGATTTGCTAACAGACTCATACATCTCAGTCAGGCTCTTAGAATGAGCTACAATCATTAAGATCTCAGGATCAACCTAATTTTGAGAGGCTAATTGCATAGCCATCTGACGGATAAAGTCCATTTCCTTAATAATATCGGCACTATCTGCAAGATGAATATCGAAATCAGTAAAAGAATAGTGCTCTGGTAGTAAAGTAAATATTTCTTTCTAATTACCTAAGACCACCTCACCAGTAAATCCTTTCTTATAGACTTTCTTAGCTAAATCCAAACAGTCTACTAAAATCTCAGATACAAGGCAGTCCATAGCCTGATAATACTGCTTAGTAATAATATAAGACTGTTGCATACCAACTTCAACGTTAGCTACAGCGTCTCGCTACTGAATACCCCCCAATCGCTCACGGAAAACACCAGTAATAGAGCTAGCAGTGTCTTCAATTATCTATAGAGAGAGCTAAAAGCCCTAAATAGATTGAACTGACAGAGTATCGTCGTAACCAGTATAGGCAGTATTGTAAGCTCCCGGGTTAATATCTTCAGCAAAAGAGATTAGAGAGACACCCTATTTACGCAAGCCTAAAAACTTAATAACGCGTTCTTCAGGCGTAGCTCCTAACCATGAAGGCAAGTTTTCAACAATTACATTAGCTCCTTTGACGCCAGAGTGGGCAATTAGATTATCTTTTTGGAACATAGATAGGTCATATAAGTCCTACAAATCTGCCGTTGCTAACATTAGCGAAAACGGCATTCCAGTTCTGGTTGTGTAAAACAAACCATTAAGAGTTAACCTAACATTATCGGGATCATCTTCCGTCCTCACGACGTAATCATTCTCCCCGTCCAAAACATAAATATCAGTTCCAATACGAGTTACATTATAAAGAACTCCCTTTCCTTTCTTTCGATCATAATCTATCCACTCTACTTCATAGACTGGAACTAACTCCACATCAGAGTAGAAACTATCATTATCCATTACAGACACTTCCTAACCTGCTAAGATACCACTTGTCCTAGCACATCCTCGATTATTAATAGCTGCTATCCAAACTAATCGCTCGTCATCAGACTAATAACCAGACATGGCCTCTAAGGATTTAATATCTTCATTAGAAAGCTCCTTACCATACTTAATACCAATCTCCTCTCTAGTCATCCATTTACGAACAACACTCATCGTGCCGTTCTTCATATATTTACTATCGGGGCTTTTAAAAACGAAAGTGTTGAGTGGATCTTCTATTTCGATAGAAAAATTCTTTTTAGATGGTGTTGGAACTACTTTATAATAACTCTCTCCAGCAATCAGTAAATCTAAGATAATAGACTGCAATTTGCTTTTGAAATCCATCCTACGTGACTGTAGGACATACTGTATAATATCCTAAGCCGCAATCTCATAGTTAGAAATAAAATTCAGATTTACTGAGTCCTAAATCTACTTTAACTACTGCTGGACTACTGCATCCAACTGCTTTTCTTCCTGCTGCTATTTACCCATAATAGAGTCGTAAATAGCACTTTCTAAAAACTTACTAACAAACTCTTTATTACGAGATGCAATTTCTAACTGCTTATCTCTCATAATGTTCGTTAGTGTTCTCTTATCCTTACAGGAGATTTTTGGTTGGACTTTAGTAGCTAAGTATTCACCAACAATAGCGTCAATGTGCTTTCTAATCAATGGAGTAAACTTAACAGAAGTTGGGTTACCAACCCCATAGTTTTTCTCTAGGTGCTCAAACTAGTAACGGTCTCGAAAGCCCTAATAGTAATTATAAGCCTTAAAAAGGTGGGTTTTCTCTTTAACCAGCTTACCAATAACAGCATCTGCCTACTCCATCAAATAGTCGTCCGAGCCTTGTTTAAACTTGCTAATCATTTTCCAATTCAATTTTTATAAAAGAAGAACGTAGTAAGTTACGTTCTTTTAAGTCTTGCTTTAACCATTCTAAAAAAGCCTCTTCTGATTCCCCTTCCCATATAATATGCATAGGGTCTATCAGTTGATTAGTAAGATATAGATAGACAATGTAAGTCCCATCTACCACTTTAGCTTTGATAGGAAACGTTGTTTTACAATCGTAAGTCTCCTCAATGGTTTGTCGTATTTTTGCTTCAAATTCAGTATCGACCATAGTAGCTTAATGCTCCATAATATTCTGGTTTTTTATCAGGGATAACCCCAAATTCTATTTGACCAAATTCGTTTGTGTAATAACCGAGTTTCGTTAGAGTCTCATATTGTCTATTCTCAGAAGCCCTAGGAGGTCGGTTAGAGAGTTCTTCGTCAGCTAGGAGCAGAACACCCAGAGCAGCCACTATATCAAATTTACGTTTGTTTTCAAACGAGTAACGCAATAATTCATCAACCATTTCTGGAAAACATATTTGCGTATAGTAGTTTTCAATATAGTCGTTAATAAGTTGTAACTCTCGTTCAATGGTTTTAATATCAGCAGGGCATCCATACTATCTTGCGTTACGTCCACTGGTAATAGATTTGGGTTTTTGCATTAAATAAGCAGTTAGTCCGTGTTTTTTAAAATGTTCAATAACACCTGTTCTAGTACACTCCACTAACACCTTCCCGTTATAGTATTGTGCTAATTTCACCGTCTCATCAAAAGCATCTGAAACCTAATTAGGACGGAATTTATATAAGGCAACGACCTTTGGTTCAGAAAGACCAAAAGCCCTCTTTAAAACTAAAATACAATACTTAGATAAATCTGTCTGTCCAGTAGTAGTATCAATGCTGCTGTCAATGCCGTCAACAGAAAGAACGTATAGATTCTATATCGGAATCCCGTCAGCATCTCTAATAGGCTCCTCTAAAATCTAAGTGTGACCTAACTCTGTATACTCTATAGTGGGCAGCGAGTGTCGATCTATAGCCCCATCTTTAGTAAGACCCCATTTGAACCTAACTTTCTTAGGTTTATCTACTAACCCATGGTCTATGTTCATCTGCTACTCAGATAGCTTCTCCATATTGAAGGCATTAGAACCTTCCATAATGAAAGCATCCTCAGGAGTGAAACAATACTCAGCTTTATCCTTTATAAGCACAGAAGGATCAGTGATTTTATCCCAGTGGCTTTGATAATATTTCTTAGCTTTATCCTCATCAACAACTCCACGCTCGTCAAATCCTCTCTCATCTTTAGTGCCAAACCACATTGAGTAAGATGGGATAAAATAGCCAGTATACATTACATCACCATTACGTGTGTAATTGTGTTTATAAGGTAGCATGGTGAAATCCTACGGGTTATAAAACATGCGTTTCAAACCAGCCAGTTTAGGATTACTTTCACCGTTAGCCGTTCCAAAAACAATACGACTACCGACCCTAAAACCGAGGATATCTACTAGAGCTCGACCCTATACGTAAGAGTCTATTAATGCACCGTGGTTACCAGCCTCCTCGAAAAATACTCGATAGCAACGCTCACCACGAAGTTTACCAGGTTTGTCAGAGACAATCCCCTAAATTTGAGACATCCATCCAGTCTCATTTCCGTCTTTATCGACTTTACTAGCTCGTTTGAAATAGTTAGTGTCGGCTTTCATTCGAACGTGACGGAAAGCATCTTCAGTGCAGGTGTTTAAAAAGTCTAATTCCTGCCAGACTTTTTGTAATGTAGTAGAAACATAATCGTCACTAAAAGCTGTCACAACTACGTTACTGGCTTTAATAAAAGTATAGGCCCAAGCACAATTGGAAGCGGCTATCTCACTAGCTCCGATACCCCTGCTCTTAAAAGCCAATCCATCTAAGCCTAACTTACCGACCATATCTAAGTAATGGAAATACTCATACTGCTTAGCAATAAAAGTAGGAAAGTTCTCCTCTCGAAGCTCTCCTCCTTTTTTATCACCCAAGACTGACAAAAGCCGGTAGTAATTTAAGAAGAAATAATTTTCTCCGGTAAGACGATACCGCCCAATAGTAACACCATCGTGACATTTCTTAAACTCACTTTCCCAATATTTTCGATGGGCGAAAGTCCCGGGAGTATAATGAGTATAGCGACCATCTCGTCTATAAGTATCAGCAGCTACCGTAAACAACTTAGGGTCAAAATCTAATCCTCTTGTTTTAGTAATAGGGCGATAACCTGTTAATTCGTAAGACAGTTCAGGATCAAAATATGGGATAGGGTCTCCAATCTTTACATCCCAGTCATCTGTCTCTATAACCGTCTTTTCTACTTCAATAGTTGTCTCGTCAGTCTTACTATTATAAGTAAGCATGGCAGAAATCTCTGCCTAATCTTTTTCCTCCTTCGTTGGAGGTTTTATTGGTTTTTTCTTTTCGTTTGCAGCATCTACTTCCTTTACTCGCTGCAGTATTTCTTCCTTAGTAGGAACAACTTTTGGCATAGCTGCATGCTTCTTAGCTTCCAGTAGATGCTTAAACTTTTTAATTTGTTTTGAGTCCATAATCAATCAAACATACCTGCACGCTTATCGCCACGTAACCCAGAGGCTTCTTCTTGCTCCTCTTTGTACTACGCTTCTAAGTCTTTAAGAGCTGCTAAGGCTTTTGAAAGATTTTGCATTTCATTTAGAGTATCCTTAATTTTAAAAATAGGCATTCCAGTTCCTTCGACTCGTTCATTATAGTCTATATTATCAATAAATATCTTCATCTTGTGGATATTATTTTTATAAGTCTCCACCATCTAACCTATAATAGAAGAACTGTTCTGCAAATCTTGGTATTTTTTACAGGCAGCCTGAAAGACTGGATCTTTATATTCTTCCTCTGTCAATCCAGCGGCTAGCATAGCCTATTCATGCCTGGCGGCTGGAGTGTCCTTACTCCCAGGAGCACCCCAGTCGATAGCCATATATATATAAATCAACTCTCTAAATCCTCTCAATCTCTAGTGTCCAGTAGGGTCCTACTTGCACTTATTTCTTTCATCAGTCCATAAATCAGCAAACTCTTTAACTAACAGCACTTCAGGTTCATTAATTATTATTTTATTTTCCTAGCTGTCGTAAGAGAAAAATTTTATCATATCTTTTATTAATTAAAATAGCCTCCATACATACTATTTGGATTAGCTATCACAGTTTCAATACCAAACTCGGGGTGCTCATCGATATTAGAAGCAACTGGTTGTAGGGAAACAGGCACTGCACTGTAAGGAGCTACGTCAGAAGCTGGGGTATTGCCTACAGATAATTTCTTATTAAGTATAGCTTGTGTCTATTTACCAACTTTCCCATCAACAGTCAGCTTGTTGTCTTTTTGAAATTTCTTTATTGCAGCAATTGTTTTAGGCCCGATCTTCCCGTCAATTTCCCCTACATTATATCCTATACTTTTTAAGTTCTGTTGTAATTTCTACACTTTGTCTGCACTATAGCCATTTCTTTTAAACCACACTTTAATTTCATCATTAGTGTTTACTTGCTTATCGACAGATTGCGAAGCTTTGTGCTAGTCGTAAGTATTTTTAGTAGAGCCACCAGGAACTTTTGTAAGGTCTGTATCTAACGAATCAACTTGTAAATCAGGGTAATAGACTGGCTTTACAAACCCTTCTGTGTTTGGACGCATATTATCGTAGTCATTTCCTGTAGCTATCAGGTAGGTAACATCAGGATTCCGCCAAAAAGAGCCAACAGCGAACTTTTTATTAAATGGCTATAATGCGGACTAGATTTGTCTGGAAGCTACTTCCTATTTCCATAACCAGACCAACGCTTTTTGTAAATAACTCCCACCGTTCTTAAACTTTCTTATTGCCCCCCCCCAGCATATTTACTGGATACAATATTGCCTTCACAGTCAACATTTACGATTTTACCGCCTACCTTTTTAAGATGGCAAGGACAACCTCCTTTAGCGTCTTTAGAAATACGATGGAGTTTAAATGGTTTCTTTTCTTTCACCTCACCACCATCTTCTTTCTTTTTAGTTTTTCCACCACAGCGCAGCATGTGGAGATAATCCATCTTACCACCTTTTGCATAGGCTGGTGACTCTTCTTGGTTCATCTCATCACTAATCTGAACCATAGCGTCATACAACTAAGGGTTAGCCTATTGGACCATCTGGATTAGTTGTGCAGAACTAGGATCGGACATTATAGCAGCAATCTGCTGCATTGCCTGAGCATCGCCCTACGCTGCTTTTTGAGTAATAGATGTTAGTTGCTGCATTATACGACCAATCTTCGGAGCAGCAGCCATCTAACCCCCTGCTTGAAACTTATTTAACCAGCCCATATTACTCACTTACTACCGTTTTCTTACTTGATTTTTTAGCAGACTAGGTGGAAGTATTTTCCTTTGTCTCAGTTTCATTCTGAGAAGGGGTTTCTTCCTTCTTATCTTCGTCTTTCGACTACTCCGGGGTAGTAGGCTCTTCAGTCTTAGTTTCCTCTTGCTTAGCTGGACGGAGCATATCGTGAACAGCCTTAGCGTAAAGCATTTGTGTAAAGAAAAAGTTTTTTACATTCATAATATATAAAATTAACGTTAATTACTCTATCAGTGCTAAATCCTTAGTGGAAAAAAGCTCATCGTGAAAGACTCCGTTTTTGTCCATATAACGACATACAATACCTTGCAACGTTTTCAATCGCTCATCTCCTTCTTTAACAGTAAACTCTTTCTTACGAACTACGTACATCTCAGGAGCATTCTTAATCTTAGTACACCTGCATACCATTCCAGGTGTGAAATAAACTTTTGTCTCTTCCATCATTTTCCAAATCTTTCCGATAAACCTTCACTAATTACAGTAGCAATATTCTGCTCTGCTACAATAACAAATACATTACCCATAAATCTAATAGGACGTACACAACGTGCATCATACATTACGTCATCACCAGGCTTAACAAACTTACAGTCTGGTCCTGCTTCTTTTACCTTACCACAAACAATAAAAAAATCTTTCTTATCCAACTCACCAGTATCAGGGTTTTCTTGCTGGTCAGTGGTCAAACGAAGACCTGTTTCAGACTCTTTTACCTCGTAAGGATTTTCTAAGTATGGCTCAATCAATACCATACTATACAACGGCATTACTTCTTTATTCATTTCCATAATTCATTAAAATTGAGTATTATAATTACTAATAATAGCACAGTCACAAGATAATATCTGACAGGCTATTGATGTTGCATTTTCTAATGTAGTTTTACAAGTGTTGAAAGGTTCTATAATACCTTTCTCCATCATACTTTCCCAAGTCTCTTCTTTAGTGTTTAATAGACGACTAGGGGTTTCTAAAACAGTGTTAAACTTATACAGATCCATAGGTAACGGGGCTACCATAGCCTCCAATCCCTTACCACCACCAGGTAAAATTCCTCCGATTAGTGCCTGGTGTGTGCTATTAATAGCATCTTCATATAAGTCCATCTTAGAACTAATCTCCGTTTGAGACCATCCGCCAACCTTAATAGTAGCAATACCTGACGTAAAATTAGCCAAACGCTTCTTAGCGAAATCCAGATCAAAAGGAGAAACACTTTTCTCTTCCAAGATAGCTCTCAGTTCTACTACCTTTTTATCGATAGACTCTTTATTAGAACTACAGCCTATAAAAGTAGTATACTGGTTAGTGCTAATTACTTTCTGACAAATACAAGACTCTCCTAAAATATCTTTAATATCATCTGTCATTATTTGTCGGTAATTACGATAATTAGGAGTAATGACAGTTCCAGACTTTAATAGATCGAGATTAGCCTTTAAGAAAATATAAATCTCTGAGTCAAATCCAGGAGCTACGAGGAGCAACGATTTGTGCATTTTCATGGCTTTATCTGCTAGGGTAATAACTTCCTTCACCTCTTCCATTTTAGTGTCTGAGACGTAAACAAAAACGTCTTCTAAGACACATTCTCCTTTAGGGGTGTTAATAAAATAAGGTGAGGAGTAGCCACTTTCAATCCGAAAGCCGCTAGTATATTCTACCCTATCAGCAATCTCTTCCGACTCCTCGAAAGTTACCAATCCATCTTTGCCAACTTTGTAATACGCTTCTGCAATAATTTTACCAATCGTAGGGTCATTATTAGCAGATAACGTAGCAACTTTAAATAGATCTTCCTGACTCTTAATCTCAGTTTTTTTGCTTTCGAGATATTCTAGACTTTCTTTAACATGGGCTTGCAATTTTCTAGATAGTTCAATAGGATTCTTACAATCTTTGAACTGGTTAATAATCTCTCGTGCGAGGATAGTAACAGTCGAACTACCATCTCCTACACTATCCGCAGTGGCTTTAGATACATTCCTAATCAGATCGATACCCATCGATACATACGGATCAGGATCATTCACTGCCATAGCAATGGTAGCTCCATCCTTTGTTAACTTCACTCCATTTGGATTTTGGATAGCCACCTGCTTTCCGTCAGGACCAAACGACACCTGGATAGCATCAACAATTAAGTTAACGCCTTCAATAATTTTCTCTCTTGCTTCTTCAGCAAATTTCACATTTACATTATTCATTATCAATTAAAAAATATTTCTTATATTTATTAAAAAATTCATACTCTTGCTGTTGCAGACATTGATACTCATTCTCTGTAAGTATTATCTTATTTCGTAAACTATTGTATTTTTTAATAAACTGTTTAATATCATAAGGATCAATTTTGCAGTAAAAAATATTATGATATCGTTTGCAAAAGTCTAAATCTTCTTTAATTAACTAATTCTATAAATTGTCTGAGTAGACTCTCATTTTTCTTTCTAAGTTTCTGATGCAGTAATTACACCAGGTATTACAAAATATCTTCCTGTTAATGCCTGCCAGATACGTTTTGGGTGTTTCTTGTTTAGGGCATCTACCACATAACTTTTCTCAGGGAACCGTCGTTTTAAATGCTCTAACAAATCAAGCGTTTGTTTTGCTCCAGGATATTCAGTCCCCGGTTTAATTCCTGCTTTATATCCTAGCTCTAACATGTTTGTTGCCAGCTCTCCGCTCTGCTACAAATAGTCTAGTACTTCAGGGTCATTAATATTCGCTGCATCTAATAAGTGCTAAACTTTCCAGTTTTCGAAGGCATTGGTATCATCAATTTTTTTCGTTATTGATAACTCAGGATGTTTAGAACCAAATATATTACCTTCTCCTAACAATCCACGATGCAGCTCTTCATGGTATGCAGTTGGTTTTACATGTCCAGTAAAAATATTATATATTACTTCATCGTCAGAAGCATCACCAAACTATGCTTTACGAAGTCCTCCGGCATCTTGTATTGCAGATAATGTAAACTTTCTTGTTTTAGGTTCGATTTTTGCTCTGCTAATTCCCTCATCTCGTTCAAACCCGAGCAAACCTATCCGTTTCGCTAACTATTCATTATGTGTGTCTGTCTACTATTTTATTTCAGACGATAAAAAAGCCCTAGCATCTTTTACACCTTCATTTACCTCTTTGGATAGTAACTACTAGTCCCATTCGCCATTTACTAAATATCGCCGGTATCCGGGCGTTAATAGTTGCTACTTTAATAATTTAGTATTAGTTTTAATTCCTGTCTTACTAAGTGTACAAACGCCTCGCTTTATTAATCCTGTAAGACCTCCTAATGCAACATATGTTGCAAAATCTAACCCTAAGCTTTCAGCTACACTTAAATGTCCTCCGTTCTTATTAACCCAATAAGAAGGAGAAGTATAATCCAGTCCTGCAGAAATAGTTTCTAAGCCTTGCTGTAAGTCTTTCTATTCCTTTTCTATATTTCCGTATAATTTCAACTTTTCATCAGACTTCCTTTTCTCAGATTCTGATTTATGAGTATCTGAAGATAAAACTGGAGTAGTATAAGGAAATATCCTTTTTATAGGCTTGAAGGTCCCTTAGGACTTGCTACTCTTGTAGCATCGGTTTTCTATATTAATTCTATATAATTTCCCATTTATTCAACACACATTTTTTCGAGGAACTTTTACTAGCCTTTGCCATGTAGCACCCACATCCCATTACAATATCTTTACCAGGATATTTGACTAATTCTCCTGTTTTGATATTTATTCCTCTACTACCATCGCATCTATCAGTCTCCTTATTATATAACGGGCACTCTCTACATATCTTCATTCGAGCTTCTGACAATTCATCTTCTCGACCTAATGCCCAATTCGTATAGCCTTCCGCTATTTCTTTAACTTGGTGAAAAGAATTAATTCCAAACATTAGTGATTAAAATATGGTATCATATTAATTTTAGTTACACCTATTAAGCACTCTGTAGGCAATGTATTCAATCTACCGCCAGTTTTGTTAGTCTTGACAGATTGTAATTTCTATTTAGCTTCCACAGAAATAATTGGCATTGTAAATATAGGTGCGTTTGCATTTCCCCACTTTAAAAACTCATCTAGTTTCTTAGGGTCAACCATGTTGAAAAAGTCAGTCATATTATTATCAAGATGTGTGTCGGTAACATAATGTTCTTTAGCGTATTTCCACATCTCTGGTGTGATTTGCTGCCCTTCTTTTAAACCAAAATAATTTTTTAGCTAATTAAATCTAGCATTTATTTCAGTACTGTTTAGGTTCTAAAAATATTTTATACCTTCTTTCCCATATTCTTTTTCAATATACTCCCAGTTTATACCAGGTGCTTTTTCTAACGGTATATGAACATAGTGTGTATACTCGTGAGCTTTCATAACCGTGCCAGGAGTTGCTGGCGCATCTGTAAAAGACACATATGCTCTTTGCGGTAATCCTACTCCAAGTCCCTCAGGTCGCTTTATAACACCTGTAGTATTACTAAATTCTTTAGCTGTTACTTCTATTGGTGCTTCACTGCTAATAGTAGCCACATCGTCATAAAAAGTAGTAGACAACTAGCCTTCTATTGGGGTTGGCATTGAGTTTTCCCATTTTGCAATTTGACCTGGAGTGCCTTTTGTGATTTCTGCTTTCATACGTTCAGCACCTCCGTTTCTAACACGCTCCTGAGTTAAAGACAGTGCTTTTTCTGGATCAACGTTTGGTGTAAACGTAGCAGTTTCCTATGTACTACTTGTAGTTTTAGGTTTAATTTTCTGCCCATCTAGCCATCCTTTTGGAAGACCTCCTTTCTGCTTCTTTATCAAACTAATAGCTTTTGAAAAACCTTTGCTAAAAATTTCTAATGGACCTCGTAGTATTTCTCCCGTTACCCACATCTCCATAATAGGATCAGTTCCCGACAACGGTTGGTCCTGCTCATATAATTTCTAAACCCTATCAAAAGCTTCTGGATCTTTAGGCAGTGGCCCAGAAGGATTCTAATATTTCTTTATTTTATTATCAAAAAATTCTAAGTAATTCATCATTTTATCCTCCAACTAGGCCCAATAACAACTCCCACTCCAATCTCTAATCCGTGATTTACTTGCATAGGATTAGTAGGGGTAGCGTTTAATCCGTAACCTATATAAGGACCAACAGTAATATCCCACCCAAACTTTTTAGGCTTCTAAACAATCAACTCATTTTTCTGCAAATAAGAATGATTAAACCTAACAGAATCAATATCAGAATTATAGCCATGGAAATTAATCTTTAGAGTTGTTTTAGTAGAATCGGTAGCTATAGTGTCTATATATTCCTTATAATCAATCGGAATATCTTTTACATAGACGGTATCACCTTTTTCTGTTACATAGACTGTATCAATCCGATCAATATACTTGATCTTAGTCTTTTCTTTAATAACTTCCTAGTCGATAAAAATAGTGTCGTGAACCTAGATATACTCCACGTGACTCTCTGGCTGTTTATTACAAGAGGGTAAATTAACTAATATACCTATAGAAAAACCTATAAATAAAACTAATAGGTATTTCCAGTATTTACGTAAAAAGCTCTGGACCATACTCAATTTCTTTACAGGCATCCATTGCAGTTTTCAAGTGCAATGACTTAACGTGCCATTTTAAAAATCGGTCTATCTTCTCGCCTAAATAATCTACTGGATAGACTTTCTTTACTTTATTATCCTTAATCCAGACAATCTCTAAGGTGCCTGGCTATAAATCAGGACGTAACTATAGTAACATCCACATATAAATAGAAAGCTATATCTAATAATGAACACCGTTAGCATCCTCTAAGCATAGCGGATATTTCATTTTCTTACTCTACCGTTTGCTCATTTCATACATAGCCTTAAATTTAATAGGAGCATCTGCCGTTTTCCAATCTTTAATATCAATCACCCCATCGTGGATATAAAAATAGTCGGGAACTCCGACTAAATTGTAAGTATCGTCTAACGGTATCTCTAACCGATACTCTACGAAAACCCCATTATCAATCCCACATAGCTTATCACAGATACTAACATTACAAGGAACCTAAAACTCACGACTACAAGCTACAGGATCTGATTTTAATAGACCCTAAATATACTCGTGCGTCTTTACTCCATCTGCTTTAGCCTATTCATTCTTAGCTTTCCATTCAGCTGCCAGTAACTCTTTCTCTACCTAATAGTTAGGGACTAATACAGTATATTTATCTAGTATCTTCTTACTCTTAAGAAGATTCATTTTAATAGACTCAAAATCAGGATAAAACTTCTCTAACGTCTTATATCCTAACCAAAAATCCGAGTCAAAAACATGATAATCACTTACCAAACGAGTTACCGCTAAATTCTACATATTGCATTTTACATTTTAACGTGCAAAAATAATTAAAAATCACTAGTATAAAAATAAAAACAGGTAAGACTAGAAATACCAGTCCTACCTGCAAATTAATTAACCCAAATTATTTTTTATGCTAATTTGTTTACAAAATTACTTCTCAGCTTTTTCCTCTTTCGGCTTAGCCAACATTTGTTTAATATGCCATTCTGCTAGCTTAAGAGTAGCATCCGTGTAACACTCTTTGTGTTCCATAATACGCATAATCAGTTCAAATCGCTCGGCGATCTTATCCGATTTAAGGTTCTGCAACTCCATATTAATCTGTTGTGCTTGCTGAAGAAGCTGATTGTAAGCCTGTTGAAGCTCTTGATACTCTTGTGTTTCTTTTACATTCTCCATAATCATTTAACTTTATAATTGTTTATACAAACATGTTTACTACTTGAAGGGTCATAG
>ERZ808286.404-NODE-404-length-28772-cov-20.497754_pt1 | contig 28772 bp, 24 predicted proteins | sample MGYA00521276_ERZ808286 | MGnify/ENA primary metagenome ERZ808286 (study PRJEB31516, sample SAMN03275607) | gut metagenome | biome: mammalia-associated habitat; material: feces | host: Papio cynocephalus | place: Kenya | collected 2012-08-01 ... | reverse complement strand
GCGCGCGATGCGGACCGTGTCGTCCGTCGAACCGCCGTCCGCGACGACGATTTCGTAATCGGTGAACGTCTGCGCGCGGATGGCCGCGAGGCAGTCGCCCAGCGTTTGGGCGGAGTTGAGGGTGGGGATGATGAAAGATACTCTCATGGTTTGTCCTTTTGAGTGTAAAGCGCAAGCCCCGTGCAAAGCGCACGCAAGACGGCCAGCGCGAGCATGAATCCGACCAGATGGCCGAGCGAAGAGAAGAATCCGCGCGCGGCGTGCAAAAAGGCGATTGCCCCCAGGTTGAGCGGCGCAAACCAGAGCAGGAACCCGAAGCGTCCGGCGGAAAGTTCGGCGTTCGTGTAGAAGACCTGGCAGGAGGTGAGCCCAGTCGCGAGGACGAGTAAGGGCATGAAGCGCGCGCAGGCGGCGTAGGCGTTCCCGTTCGGCAGGAGCGCGAGCAAGTCCGCGCCGTACGGAACGTAGACGAGCGCCGCCAGAAGCGCGACGCCCAGCGTGACGCAGCTGGCCGGCAGAACGAAGGCGCGTGTGGCGCGTCCCTCGCGCGCGGCGTCCGCCGTATGCGGGAACATGACCCAAAGGAGCGGCAGCGTGACGAGATAGAGGAAGTCCGAAAAGCGCGAAATCATGTAGTAGCCGGCGGAATCCGCCGCGCCCAGGCTCGTGCGCAGGACGGTCTGTTCGACGAGGCCCTCGGCCATGGAGAGCCCCAGATAGAGAATCGTCCCGGCATAGAGCCGGACGATGAGGCGGAAGTTTCCGGGCGTCCAGAAACGTTCCGCCGGACGCCTGAGTTCGCGCCACAGGGCGGCGCATCCGCCAACCATGCGGCAGAAGGGCTGGGTCGCCTGCCCGGCGAAATACCCAGCAAGCGGCCGCGCGGGCATGACAAGCGCGAATACGCCCACGCGTGCGAGCGCGCCGCAGAATTCGACGGCGCCGAGCGTCCCGAACCGTTTGAGCGCCTGAAGGGCGTCCGTGTACACCGGCGCGAAACACCCGAGAAGCGAGGCGGCGATGACGAAGAAACCGGCGGAGGCGTCCGAAAGTCGCATTTCCGTCAGATAGCGGGGCAGCAGGAACGCCGCCGCGGCAAGCGAAAGGAGGAGCAGAAGCGCCATGGACGAGAAGACGCCGCGGAGAAGGGCGGTGCGCTGGCCGGCGAGTCCGCGTCCGGTCAGGTCGGCGGAAATCTTCATGGCGACCAGCGCGCAACCGTAGACCGGCATCGCGAGGAACGTCGCGAACGAGGTGACGGGGATTACGGCGCCCAGATCCTGGGGCGAGACAAAGCGCGGCACGAACCAGAGCGCCGCGGCGAGCGTGACGAGGTCGCCCGCGCGCAACGAGACGAACAGCAGAAGGGATTGTCGCCAGAACGCCTTCATTCGCGTCCGAATTTGCGGTTGAGCTCGCGCGTTGAGGTGAAGATCATGATGGGTTTTCCGCGCGGACAGACGTAGGGCATGCGGCAGGAGGCGAGCTCCTCCACGAGCTGGACGGCGGCCTCCCGGGTCAATTTGTCGGAGGCACCGGCGCAGGACCTCGCCACGGAGCGCGCGATGAGTTCCTCCCGCCAGCGGGCGTTCGTGCGGCGCGCGGAATTTTCCGCGCAATCGTGCGCGATCGTCGTCAGCAGCTCGGCGGGCGACAGGTTCGCGGCGATCTGCGGAACCGCATCGACTTTGAAGGTGTCGCGCCCGAACTCCTCGACTTTGAATCCCATGCGGTCGACGGCGTCCAGAAGGCTGCGCAGGCGCGTCGCTTCCGCCGGGGGAAGGTGGATGACGTCCGGGATGAGGAGGGTCTGGGCGATGACCGGCGTGCCGTCCGGCGCGTGCGCCAGGCGTTCGAAGACGATGCGTTCGCGCGCGGCGCGCGGATTGACGGTGACGACGCCCGAATCGGTTTCCAGCAGCAGATAGCCCGTCTCGGTCGTCGCCAGATAGTGGAACCACGCCCAGGGTCTGGAGGCGGTTGAAACGGGCGAGACGGCGAACTCGATTTGCGCCGGGCGGGGCGCGGGCGGGGCGGGGCGAATCCGCGGCGTTTCCGTCGTGGTGAAGACATGCGCCGGGGGGAGGGCCGCCGGGGGCGCCGCGTTCGCGGCAGGCGCCCCGACCGGGTCGGCCGGCGGCTCTTCGCGCGGGGGTTCGCTCGCGGCGGGAGGGGGCGGAGTGTCTGTCGGGCGCGCGGGCACCGGGGATTCCGCGGGTGCGGGCTTGAGCGCGGCCTCGAGCGCGTCCAGGAACGCGCGTTTGACCGCGCCGTTGTCGCGGAAGCGCACTTCGCGCTTGGTGGGGTGCACGTTGACGTCCACCTGCCCGGGCGGCAGCGTCAGGAAGAGTATGGCCGCCGGGCGCACGTCGCCCGGACGCCGCGGATAGGCCTCGCGCAGGGCGTAGGCGATGGCGGGGGCGGACGCCGGGCGTCCGTTGACGAAAATGTACTGGTCGCGCCGGGAGGGCAGGGCGCGGTTGGGGCGCTCCAGGAATCCGGTCACGCGGATGGCCGCACCGGCGTCCGGCGTCTCGACCGGGAGGAGGGCGGCGAGGAAGTCGGGGCCGAACAGATCGCGCACGCGGTCGGCGAGCTTTTCGGCGGGCGGCAGGCGGTAGAGTTCGCGTCCGTCGACGGAAAGCGCGAATCCGACCTGCGGATGGGCGAGGGCGTGCGCGGTGAACACCGCCTTGACATGGCTTTCCTCCGTCGCGGTCGAGTGCAGGAATTTGCGCCGCGCGGGGACGTTGCAGAAGAGGTCGCGCACCTCCACGCGCGTTCCCGGGGGACAGCCCGCCGCGCGCACGTCGCCCAGTGCGCCCGCGTTGACGACGAGTTGCGTGCCTTCGTCTGCGTCCGCCCGGCGTGTCGTCAGCGTGAAACGGGATACGGACGCGATGGAGGGCACGGCCTCGCCGCGGAAGCCGAGCGTATCGATGCGTTCGATGTCGTCAACATCCAGGATTTTGGAGGTCGCCTGGCGCTCGAGCGACAGAAGCGCGTCCTCTTTCGTCATGCCGCACCCGTCGTCCTGCACGGAAATGAGCTTGCGTCCGCCCGCCGCAATGGCGATGCGGACGTCCTTTGCGCCGGCGTCCAAGGCGTTTTCGACGAGTTCCTTGACGACCGAAGCCGGTCGCTCGACGACCTCTCCCGCGGCGATCTTGTTCGCCACGTGGAGCGGCAGCACGTGGACATGTCCATCGCGGTCAAGACTCAATCGAAATCCCCCTCCGTATGAATGTGGGCGTATCCAGGTTCTCGTTGCGGTAGTAGGTGGCCTCGATGTTGTTGAATCGGCCGCCCTGCGACTGGGGCCCGATGGCGAGAAGGTTTCCGTTCTTCGCGTTCCGGCGCAGGGCGCGCCGCATCGCTTTCCCGTTTTTCTCGTCGGCATGCGCCGCGACGGACGGTTCCAGAAGGAGGACGACGACGCTGAGACGGTCCGCGAAGGCCGCTTCGTCGTTCACGGTCGCCAGGGTGAAGGGGACAGCCGCGCCCACGCGTTCGCGCACGCCATCCGCCAGCGTGGCGCATTCGCTGAGGCGCAGGTCGTCGCCGGCGAGGACGCCGAGCAGCGCGGACTGCAACGGTTCCGTCCCCTTGTCCGGGAGGGGCGAGCGGGAAAGTTGGTCCAGGATTTCGGCCGCGCGTCCCGGGCCCTGGGCGGTGAACGTCGCGAAATGTCCGCGACCGGCCGTCTCCAGGAGGCGGTGGAGGCGTTCGGTGTCCAGGCGAATGTAGCCGGGCGTCGCGAGCAGGCGCCAGAAGAGGGTTACGCCGGCGGCGAGCGTATCGATCGCCCGGGCCAAGGCGCGCGCCATGTTGTCCTCGCCCTGCACGAGGCTGTCGAGCGGCAGGAAGAAGGCGCCATTGGCGTTTTCCGCGACGAGGGGGAGTGCGCCGCGGGCGCGGCGCAGGCGTTCTTCGCCCTCCATCTTGAAAGGTTCCGTGGCGAACACGGGCACGGTCAGGCCGCGTGCGCGGAGATGCTTGACGATTTCGATTGTCGCGCCCGTGCCGGTGCCCCCGCCCAGCGCCGTCACGACGACGGCCAGGCGCACGCCCTGCAGGGCCGCGTCGAGCGTCGGCATCGAATCCTCGGCCGCCAGGCGTCCGCTCACGTCGTCGCCTCCCGTGCCGCGGCCGGCGAGCCGGTCGCCGCCGAGGAGGATGAAGCCGTCTTCGTCGGCGCCCGTGTCGGCGTCCGTATCCGTCAACAGGAGTCGCAGGCCGGGTCCGAAAGCCTGTCGCACGCCGCGCGCCAGCGCGCAACCGGCCGTGCCGACGCCCAGGAGCAAAAGAGAGGAAGTTTCGTTCATCTGAAAAGCCCTCCGAACAGGTTGCTGAAGATGGATTTCTGTTCGTAGTTCCGGTGGGCGTAGGCCAGCGCGCCGGCGATCGCCGCGAAGGATTCCGGATGCGCGACATCCTCGAGTCCGTCGATCTCGAGGGGGACGCCTTTGCGCACGGGCATGCCCAATTCGCGCGAAATCGATTCCTCCAGGCCCAGAAGCGCCGCGCCGCCGCCCGTGATGACGACGCCGGCGTTGAGTTGCCCCAGGAAGCCGTGTTCGTCGAGATTGTCGCGGATGATTCCCAGAATCTCGTTCACGCGGGCGTTGACGACCGTATCGAGTCCGCGGCGGGAAAGCGTCCGGTCCTGCACGAGGGCGGACTTGCCGGGGAGGTTGACGCGGGCGGGGGCACCGTTTTCGGGCCGCACGCGCGCGCTCGCCTCGTTGATCTTTATCGTTTCGGCCTGCTGGGTCGTGGTGCGGAAGGCGTAGGCGATGTCATTCGTGATGTGGTCGCCCCCCACCGCGAAGATGTCGGCCGTCGCCAGGTAGCCGTCCGCATAGACGGCGAAGCCCGTCGAGCCGCCGCCGAAGTCGATCAGAAGCACGCCGTCGCGCTTGTCGCGTTCCGTCAGCGCGGCGTCGCCCGCGCAGGTCAGGGCGCAGAGGGGTTCGCGGATGTCCAGATGGGCCGCGGCCGCGGCGGTTTTCGCGTCGTCTATGCGGTTGTGGTCGGCGTGTATCTGGAGGGTGTTGAGCTTGAGGACGCGTCCGCTCATGCCGCGCACTTCGGAAATCCCGCCGTGGGTATCCAGGGCGTAGGTCTGGTCGACGATGTCCAGGAGTTCGCGTTCGCGCGGAAGCGGCCAGGCGCGGGCGGCGGCCATCACGTTTTCGATGTCGCTTTCCTTGACCTTCGAGCCCTCGACCGGGACCGTCGCCTGGAAGGGGTCCGCCTTGATGTGGGCGCCGTTGACGAGCAGGAAGGCGTTGGAAATGGAGAGCGAGACGTCGTTTTTGGCCTGCTGGCGTTCGATTTCGTTCAGGACGGAAGAGACGGAGTGGCGCGCGTGGTTCATGTTGGTGATGGAACTCTTGCGCACGCCCGAGGAGGGGATTTGGGCGAAAGAGGCGATTCTGAGGCGTTCGCCGGGCGTCGCGGTCGCGACGGCGAGGACGGTGCGCGAGGTGCCGATTTCCAGCGCGGCATATACATTAGTCATCGGATGGGCTCCTGGGTATCCGCGAAGACGCGGTTGGGGATGGTCGCATTCCACATGAGGGCGCGTTCGCCCAGATGGGTGTCGACGGCCTGTTTGAGTTGCAGAAGGGCGGTTCGCAGGGCTTTGCGCGCCTTTTCCGTGGGTTGGCCGCGTCCTTCCCAGTCGATTTTGGCGCGATTGTAGCGGTGCGTGCCGAAGGTGATGAGGAGATAGTCCTTGGGGGTGGCGTCGACGGCCTGGAGATTCAGTTTCTCGAGTTCGGGGTCGCGGCAGGCGACGACCAGGTCGAGCGCCGCGCGGGCGCGCTCGTCGAGGATCTTCCCCTTGGGCGTCGGGGTGGGTTCCAGGATGGCCGGCAGGAGCTGCGTCCCGGAGGTGCGCAGGAAGACGACGCCCTCTTCGTCCACGACGCGCCCGGTCCGCTTGGTTCCACCCCGCTGGCCGAGTCGGGCGAGGGGCGTGCGTTCGCTGACCCGGATGTCCAGCTGATTGGGGAAGTAGCGCGTGAAGTCGAGGGTGCGCAGGTTGGGGATGCGGGCGAGGACGCGGGCGCGGACCTGCTCGAACCGGCGGGCGTATTCGGCCAGATTCACGCCGTTGGCGAGCCCGCACGCCGAAAGGATGGTGTCGGAGGGTACGTATTCGTTGCCCTCGAGCGAAATCTGTTCGGCGACGTCCGTCAGCGTGCAGGGGGCGATCCAGAGGGCGTGGAGGCGGACGACGCCCCAGGCGAGCCCGCCCAGGAGGATGAGAAGGCCCAGAAGCGCGAAGAGACGCCGGCGCACGCGTTTGGCGGCGGGCGAGCTTTTTCCCGTCTTTCTCATGTCCGGTCGAAATCCGCCGCGCGGAGAATCCGGTCGCAGACCTGCGCGAACGACAGCCCCAGCGCCATGCCGGCCTTCGGGACGAGGGAGTGGGCCGTGAAGCCGGGCGACGTGTTGAGTTCGAGCACGTAGCCGTAGCCGTTCGCGTCCACCCGAAAGTCCACCCGCGCCACGCCGCGGCAGCCGAGCGCGTTCCACGCCCGCAGGGCGTCCTTCTGGAGCGCCGCGGACAGTTTGGCGTCCGTCACGAAAGGATAGCGCGTGTCGTCCGACTTGTACTTGGCCGTGTAGCCGTACCAGCCGCCCGGGGCGACGATCTCGATGACGGGCAGCGGGGCGCCGTCGATGATGCCCACGGTCATCTCGCGTCCGGGGATGAACTCCTCGACCAGCGCCACGCACTGCTTTTCCGGATATTTCTCGGCGTCGATGGCCCAGGCCTTGCGGACGGCGAGCGCGTACTCCTCCTCGTTGTTGCACTTGTAGACGCCCACGCTGCTGCCGTCCCGCGGCGCTTTGACGACGACGGGGAAGGGCAGGCGGCAGCGGCGCGTGGAATCCTTGCGCGTGATGTACCATTCGCCCGTGCAAACGCCGCGCTGGTCGAGCCTTTTCTTCGTCAAAATCTTGTCCATTGCCAGGCGCGAGGCCTCCACGCCCGGTCCCGTATAGGGAATGCCGCGTTCGTTCAGGGCCTGCTGCACGCCGCCGTCTTCGCCCCATCCGCCGTGCAGGGCGATGTACACGACCTCCGTCCCGGCCGGGAGCGTGTCGAGATTGTCCGCCTCCAGCACGAGCGGGGTGACGTCGTACGTGCCGAGGGACGCCAATGCCTTGGCGACATTGGCCCCGCTCGCCAAAGAGACCGCACGTTCGTTCGACGTGCCGCCCATCAATACGGTTACTTTCTTCATGTTCGACTATTATACCATATATAGCCGTTTCTGAGGAGGGGGGAAGGGGGAATATCTCACGCGGAGAGGCGGAGAACGCAGAGAAGGGGTCGTTATTAGCCGTGTAGAGGATATAGAGGATGTAGAGGGGGGGCGTCCTACTCGTCCTGACTGTCCTACTCGTCCTACCCCCCACCCCGTTGCGCCGGAACGGGGGTGCCGTTGCGCCGGAACGGCGATGCCGTTGCGCCGGAACGGGGGTGCCGTTGCGCCGGAACGGCGATGGCGTTGCGCCGGAACGGCGATGCCGTTGCGCCGGAACGGCCGCGCGCCCTACTTGTCCCAGTTGTCCCGATCCCCAGCCAGCCTATTACTATTAACCGTACCGTGTAGAAAATGGGGCGGGGGTGGGAGATTGGTGTTTGCAAAAAAGGGGGTTGGCACGCGCCAACAAATATGTTATACTATAGCCATAAAATGGAAACTAAGGCAAAGGACGAACGGCGGAGAGGTGCGCGCGGGGTTTACCGTGCGCCAAGACGTCCGCTAGGACGCGCAAGGGCGCGTTCTGAGGCGTCCGTTTGCGTCCAAGTACCCCCCCCCCCCCTATTCGCCGGGGACGCTGTAGCGGGCTTCTACGCGGCGTTTCCGGGCCGCAGGGACTGCGGCCCCTACCATTGGGTTGGGACGGGCCGCAGGGACTGCGGCCCCTACCGGCGTTTATATTTGCGCGGCGTTTCCGGGCCGCAGGGGCTGCGGTCCCTACCCATATTCGGCGCGGTTTCGGACGGAACCGCGGCGGATTGCTTTTCTCTTTTATCCTCTTCTCAACAAAGAAGTCTTGCAGGAACGCCTGGGGTGTTCGTGCGGGAAACTCAAGTAAATCCCCAAAAACAACAAAAAGGAAACAAGAAAAAATGAACATAAAATCAATGATTGCGGCCGCCGCCGTGGTTGCGTCCACGGTCGCCTCCGCCGCTACCTTCCAGTGGACGGTCAGTTTGGATAACGACGCCAGCTGGGATACAATCTGGATCAATCATTATGACAGTACCGGCAACAGTGTCAAAAATAAGTGGGGAAGCGATGGTGCCTCTTACTCGAAGGGTTCGGCTATGGAGTTCACTTTCGATGAGGTGGATGCCAACGGCAAGGCTTATCTGAAGGACAAGGACGGTAATATTAACGAGGTTACGTATCTCAAGTTCGGCGTGTATAACGGCGATACCTACATCGGCAATACAACCAGCGATGGCTATAAGTGGAATAGTGATAGCAAGTGCCTCTCGTGGGCGGACATCTACAAGGCGATTCAGAATGGCGGGACTTTCACGACCGACGTTAATTTCAATCCCGAGAATCCTTGGACAACTTCTAAGGTCGGCACCATGACGTTCGCCGTTCCCGAGCCGACGAGCGGGTTGATGCTGCTCCTCGGGGCGGGGATGCTCGCGCTCCGGCGCAAGGCGGTCCGCGCTTAAGGGCGCCAGTTCCGGCCGCCGCCCCATCCGCGTACCGGCGGGCGAGGCGGCTCTTTTTTGCGTGAGGTCCGGATGGACCTGGCTGAAAGCCCTGCCCTGTCGGGCAATTGGATTGTTGGACGCAAGATGCTATAATAGTAAAAGAATAAGCGATGAAAGAATGACCGGCACAAAGAACCGAGAACGTGAAGCCGCCGCTGGCGTGCGCAGAGGAGCCTCCGCGCCGCGTCCGGTTCGCGGTCTTTCTCGCGGGACGATTTTGGACAAATGAAAGGAAAAATACGATGAAACCTACTGTCTCTCTCAACCGCCGCAGCTTCCTGTTCGGGTCCGCCGCGGCCGTCACGCTGGCCGGCCACGCCACGACGAAGACCGGCGCGCGGCAGCTCAAGCCGGGCGAGCGCTACCGCCTGGCCCTGATCGGCTACGGCATCCAGATGCGCACGACGCTCGCGCCGCAGTTCATGTGGTGGAACGACGCGCCGAACATGGAAATCGTCGCGGTGTGCGACTGCGACAAGGTGCGCGCCAACGCCGGCGCCAAGCGCGTGAACGAGGAATACAAGAAGAACACGTGCAAGGCGGTCTACGACTTCCGCGAAATCCTGAACGACCCGACGATCGACGCGGTGTGCATCGCCACGCCCGACCACTGGCACGCCTACATGAGCGTCGAGGCGATGAAGCACGGCAAGGACGTCTACTGCGAAAAGCCCCTCACCTTCACGATCGACGAGGCGAAGAAGGTCATCGCCGCCCAGAAGAAGTACGGGCGCGTCTTCCAGACCGGCTCCATGCAGCGCAGCTGGCGCGACTTCCGCACCGCCTGCATGGTCGTGCGCAACGGTTTCACCGGCGATGTCATGTACGTGGACGCGAACTACGGCGTCGGCGGGCAGAAGCTGGGCGGTCCGTCCCACCCGGTGCGCTTCTTCGACGTGCCCGAAAACGCGGCGACGGAAGGCGCGCCGAACCCGGACTGCGACTGGAACATGTGGCTCGGGCCGGCGGCGTGGCGTCCGTATTCGGACCAGCTCGCGCCGCGCGGGGTGAACGAGTTCTATCCGATGTTCTGGCGCTTCGACGACGACCTGGGCTCGGGGTACAACGGCGACTGGGGCGCCCACCACCTGGACATCGCCCAGTGGGGTCTCGACCTGGACAAGTCCGGTCCAGTGAAGATCATCCGCTCGGACGAGCCGCACTCGACGAACCTCTTCCACGGCGGCCGCCGCCAGTTCGGCATGAAGATGATTTTCAAGAAGCCGTACGGCGACGTCGAGCTCTACCACGGTCCGTTCGGCGTCTGGGGGACGGTGTTCTACGGCACGGACGGCATCGTCGCCGTCAACCGCGGCAAGATCGCGGTGTGGCGCGGCACGGGCCTCGTCAAGCCGACGGCGGAGATCCGCAAGGCGATCGACGACGCCTCCTTCATGCCGGACAAGCTCGTCGCCGCCTCGATCGGCAAGGACTACGGCACGGACGCGACGGTGAAGAAGGACGACGCGCTCGACAAGGCGCTCGACAAGATCGAGCAGGTCTTCGACCTGCCGCACGCCAAGGTCCAGCTCTACAAGAGCGCCAACCAGGTGCGGAACTTCTGCGAGTGCGTCGCGTCGCGCAAGTGCACGATTTCGCCGGCGGAAGTCGGCGGGCGCAGCGCGACCTTGTGCCTCCTGTGCAACATGAGCTACAAGTACGACGCGTCCTTCGACTGGGATCCGGAGAAGATGGATTTCGCCGGCGGCAACTGCCGCGGACTCTCCATCGCGCGTCCGGTCTACCGGAACGGCTGGGACGTCGTCGTCTGAGTTTTTCACGCCAGCCCAAGGCGCGCGGTGCGCCTTGGGCCATTTACCCGATTTCGACAACTGGAGATGGCCATGATACGCATGAAACGTTGTTGGGCGCTCGCCGCGCTGTGCGCGAGCCTGGGAGGACTGTGCGCCGGGGCGAATCCGGCGTGGATCTACGTGCCGGACGGAGAATCGGGAGCGGGCGTCATTTCCAATGCTGTCGCGTCGGGCGGCTGGGTCCTGAAGGTCCACGAGCTGAACGCCGACCGCGGCACGCTCGCCCTAGGGCAAAAGGACAGCACGGAGAACGGCGCCGCGCTGGTCAAGGACGCGGACGGGAATGTGAAGGGGAGGGGCGTCCTCGACCTCTCGACCGCCATCTCGGACACTAAAGGGAAGCGCTGGACGATCGAAGAGATGAAGGAGAAGTGCCTCGCCGACGACGCTTCGCCCTTGACGGCCTTCATCGCGCCGCGCGAACTGCGGAAATGGGGCGGGGAGGTCTTCAAGTACAAACATACGCAACCCTGGACGATTGTCGCCGACTGCCCGTATCTGAAGGAATTGTCGGGCCAGATGCTGAGAGTCGAAGACAGTACGGCCAAGCTCACGCTTTCGACATTCAATGCGCCTAACGCCACGACCATAGGTGGATGGGGTTTCGGCGACATGAACCTGCCGGCGGACGCGGCGTGGGATCTCGGGAACGTCCAGGAACTGTCGAGGGGCGGCATCGCCTGGACGACGACGCCGGCCACGCTCAAACTGCCTGGTCTGCAGCGCTTTCCGTTCGGCGGCATCTACGGCGGAGACATGACGAACGAATGCGCGCTCGGGACGGCGTTCAACACCCTGCAGTTCGTCGGCAAGTATGCGATGGACTCCGCCGGATACCAGCCTCTCAAGAAACTGTATTTCGGGTGCGACGCGGGTTGCGTGTTCGAGCCGTACGCCATCAACCGGCTCGTCGAACGCGTGTGGTTCACGGGCGCGGCGCCGACCTTTTTGGCGGGCGGTCCGGCCCTCGGCAGCCGCCAGTCGTCCGGCGAGAACGGAAACATGACGCAATCTCATCAGTCCGAGAAGAGCATTGTCCTCTATGTGCCGACGAACGCGAGCTGGACGGCCATCCGCGCCCGGGCGCGGGATTTGACGCAAGAGGAGAAGTCGGCCTTCGAGCAGGCGCATCCGACCTGGACCGCGCCGTGGGGCGTCCTCCCGGCGGGCGTGCTGGGCACGGAGAACGCGCAGTATATCGGCGATGTGACGGACGCCGATCTCCCAACCCGGTGGATCAAGGTCACGACTTACGCGCACCGGCGCTACGGCGCCACCTGGACGGTTGACGACATGTTGACGGTGACGGTCAATGGCGTGGCGCGGCAGGTTCCGTACGGGGCGCTTGTCGAGGTTCCGCTGGGGGCGGCGGTCACCGTGCAGATTTCGACGCAGGACGGCCCGAACGGCGAGAAGGCCCCCGAACCCGTTTGGGAAGGCAACCTCCCCGGCACGCTCTCGGACGGCAACAAGAAACTGACGTTCACGGTGCAAGACAGCGTCTCGTTCTACGTGAACTTCCCGTCCGACTGGACGTTTGTCCGGAAAGACGACGAGCCGAGTGGAGACGACATCACCGGCGGCTTCATCACGGACGGCTACTGGTTTTGGCCCGTCCAACGCAGCTGGGACGATGCGCTGGCCATTGCCCAAGCGGAGACTTACGTCACAAACGGAAACACCCGGGTCGCGCACAGCTTGACGCTGGAAGGCGAACTGAACCTCACGAAGGGTGTCGTCGGGGGCATGGACGGGCTTAAATGGCCGAAATCTCTCTCCTGGAGCAATTCTCCGGTCATCCCGGCCCTCCACGCGATCGAGATGCAGGCTTTCAAGAACACCGCGTTCGACTCGTACTACGCGCCGCGCAACCTTCTGACGATCCGCAGCTGGGAGCAGCTGTTTAACAACAACGCCGCATGCGCGAACTTTGTCCTGGACTGCACCAACCTGAATGCCGAGGCGTCTTTCGCGCCTTTGTGGTGGTCGCTCAACAGCGCGTCCGTGTCGCGGATGATTGTCAGGTTGCCGGCGAAGGAGGGCACGAAGACGCTTATCGAGAATCAGACGAATTGGGCCGAGACGTGGAACAAGTTGGATCTCTCCGCGACCGATCTGGCGGAGTGGGATCTCGCGAGCGTAACCAACGTCACGGCGGGCGCGCTGCTTCTGAGCTACGGTCCGGGTCCGTCGGGTACCTTGGATCTGCCGAACGTCGAGACGATCGGCGAGGCGGCTTTCGGCAACTGGGTGCGCGTCTCGTCCGTCGCGCTGGGCACGAACGGGACGCTCAAGTCGCTCGGCGCCTACCTGTTCAAGAATAACGGCACGGCGCGCACGTTCATGGTGGACAGGATGACATATAAGGACAAAACGAACGGCGTGTCGAGCACGGAGTGGTTCCCGTTCTACACGAACAGCGTCCACGCGCTGGAGACGGTCGATTTCGGCAAGAGCCATGACTTCGAGATGGCAGGCCACGCCTTCTGGTCGCGTCCGGCAACGGGCGTGTGGAATCCGCTCCCGCTCGTGGGCGCGCCGCTGCCGATCCGGGAGTTCCGGTTCTCGGGCAAGGCGCCGGACCGCGCCTTGCTGGACAAGCTCGTCGCCGGGCGCACGGCCACGGCCGACATCGCCCAAGGCGACGTAGCGGAGGATTTGCGGATCGTCGCGCCGCTTTCGGACGCGACCTGGAGCGCGTTGCGCAAGCAGGGCACAGTCTCCGGCGGCTCTTATTATGCGGCGCGCAAGGAGCTGGACCGCGTCCTCAACTTCGCGGACCCGCAGGCGAAGAAGTGGCGCGTGGTGGGGCTCTACCAGACCGTGGACGGTAAATCGCAGGCGTGGCTCGTGCAACATCCGGACTTCGAATTCCGCGAAGGGTTCGTCCTGCACTTCCGCTAAGGCGTTTGGTTCAATCTACAACACAATAATAAGGAGAACAAGATGACGACAAGAAGAGAATTTCTCGCCGGTCTCGGCGCCGGCGCGGCGTTGGCGGCGACCCCGGCCCATGCCCTGTCGGCGGCGCGCGCGGCGCGTCCCGGCAAGGTCGCCCTGCAGCTCTACTCGATCCACAAGTACATCGAGAAGGAAGGGCTCGCCAAGGCGCTCGCGGACGTCAAGGCGATCGGCTACGAGGGCGTGGAGTTCGCCGGCTACTACAACCACAAGCCCGAAGAGCTCAAGAAGATGCTCGCGGACAACGGCCTTGAGGTGTGCGGGACGCACGTGTACTGGAACGGGGAGTTCGCGCCCAACAGCTACAAACAGCTCTGCGAGTTCAACCTCGCCTACGGCAATACCCACCTGTACTGCCCCGGCGGCGGGAACGTGCCGCCCGGGTGCGACGGCGACAAGGAAGTCGCGCCGAACAAGGAGATCGACGACTTCACGAAGAAACTGTGCGACTTCTACAACAAGGCCGCGGCGGATTGCGCGACGATGGGCTGCAAGATCGGCATCCACAACCACACCTTCGAGCACCGCATCAAGATGACGGACGGCACCTCGTTCTGGGACTATTTCTTCTCCCATACCGACAAGGCCGTGCAGATGGAGCAGGACGTGGGCTGGACCGTCCACGCCGGGGTCGACCCGTGCGCACAGTACGTCAAGTATCCGCACCGCTCCTTCACGCTCCACGCCAAGGAGAACGGCTGGGGGCCGGGGGTCATGTCGTTCGACGGCATTCTCGGCGAGCCCGGCAAGCCGAACCAGAAGGGCGTGGACTGGGACAAGCTCTTCAAGGTCACGGACGCGGACGGCGTGCAGTGGTACGTGGTCGAGTGCGAGGTCCATGCGGACTCGCTCTTCGCGGTGAAGAAGTCGTTCGAGTTCCTCCGCTCCAAGGGCCGCGTGTAAGACGCGCCCGGGGTTGGCAAAGAAGAGAGAAGGAGAAGAGACAATGAAGACGACGAAATTTCTCGCCGGACTCCTGGTTCTGTGCCAGGTCTGCGCGTCTTTCGCCGCGGAAAATCCGGCCGCGACGGCGGACACGCTCGTGCGCTATCCCGACTATCCGGCGGCGATCGAGCGCGACGACGCCTACAGGGTGCGCGTCCGCCAGGGGAAGAAGGCGGAGCGGCTCGTCGTCTGGAACCATTGCGAGAAGTCCCTTCTCGAGGGGCGGACGCGCGGCGGGGACGTGAACCGCCGGTTCTGCGAATTCGCGTTCGCGGGCCGTCCCGTCACGGTGGACATCGCCGTGCGCGAGGACGTCCGCTGCTACAAGGTCTTTCCGGCGCGGAAGGGCCTGAAGCATACGTTCCGCAAGGGCGTCATCTCCGTCACGCTGACCGAGCCGACCTGCTTCGGCATCCAGCTCAACGACTACGACAAGACGATACTTTCCGTCTTCGCCGACGCGCCGGAGAAGGCCGGGGACGTACCCGCGCCCGGCGCGGCGGGCGTCCTGCGCGTCGAGGGCTGGGTTGACGCGCCCGGCGCGGACGGCGTCCTGGAGGTCCCCAAGGACGTGAAGGAGATCTACCTCGCGCCCGGGAGCATCCTGAACGCGCGGCTGAAGATCGGCCATCCGGGCGTGCGGCTGCACGGACGCGGCATGGTCCTCGACCCTATGAGCGACATCTTCCGCTACGACCAGATCCTGAACCCCCTGCGCGGCGTCGTCGTCATCGAGGCGGCCGGCGCCACGGTCGATGACGTCAAACTCGTCGACGCGCGCACGTTCAACCTGTTGTCGTGGAACGAGGGCACCGTCCTGCGCAACGTGAAGCTCCTCTCCTCGATGATGTGCTCGGACGGTTTCACCGTCGGCGGCCGGAACCTGCGCGTGGACAACGCCTGGCTCTACGTCGGCGACAACGCGCTTGTCGTCAGCGGCATCCAGGACGCGACCTTCCGCAACGTCGCCATCGGCACGTCCTGCAAGGCCATCTTCCCCCAGAACTCGAACGGCAACGTCCGCATGGAGAACATCGACATCTTCCGGGCGGACGAGGGCGTCATCGCGAACGACTACAACGGCACCCTGCGCCGCGACAACAAGTGGGACGAGATGGGGACGGGCCTCCAGAAGCGCGAGCCGGGTCCGCAGGATCTCGAACCCCAGAAAGAGGAATTCTTCTTCGACAGCCTCTCGGCGGTCGACGCGACCTACGTCGGCTACGTCTTCCGCTGCCGGAACATGGGCGACCTCGCGAAGTCCTACGTCTTCCGCAACCTGTCCGTCCCCCACGTCTCGGGCCGCGACAACTGGCGGCTGGCGGGGCAGACGAACGGACTCTCGGTCGCCGTCGAGAACAATCCGGACTGGTGGCTCAACACGAGCAACTGCCGGTTCGCCGTGACGAACCTTTATCTTGCCGGACATCTCGCCGCGGCGTTCCCGGACTATGCCTTCTGGCCGAAGGACAAGGCGATCCTCGACCTTTCGGTCACGACGGACAAGGCGTTGCCGCGCACCGTCCCGCTGGGCCCCGACCGCGTCGTAGTCGACTGGAAGTGCCCCGCCAAGCGCAAGCGGCGCCTCCCGCCCGCCCCGGCGAACCTGTTGCAGGACCGCCCGGCGACGCGGAGCATCTGGCAGCGCTGTCCTTCGTGGAGCGTCAAGCTCGACGCGTGCACGCGCGACGGGAAGGGCGCCGTCGTCTACCGCCTGCGCCAGTGCGAGAGGGGGGCGGGCATGCAGGCGATCGTGACGGAACGCGTAAAGGCGGCGGGCTTCGGCAAGTACCGCCTCGCGTTCGACATGAAAGCCGCGAGCGCGACGCCGTTCGATCTGTGCATCGCGGCGATCACGAACGAAAAGCGCAACGAAATCCGCCTGAAAGTCGACCGGAGCGGCGCGTGGAAGACCTACACGGCCGAAATCGACCTCTCGTTCGATCCGGAGGCGACGGATCTCGTCGGCCTGTTTTTCAACGTCTCCGAACCCGTGGACGAACTCTGCTTCCGCAACTTCAGCCTGACGCGCTGACGCGGGGCGGCCCGAGACCTCGGCCTTGTTCCGTGTAACGCGCAAGCGTTTCGCCTGAACAGGGTCGAGGCAAGTTCGTCCTCATTGCGCAACGCGGCACGGGCCAGGAACTCGCAGCCGTCGCCGCTCGCACCGGCTTTGCCTGTCGCCGTCCGCGGCGCTTCCCCCGGGCGTTTGAACGCCGCGGCGAACGCCTCCCGGTTTGTCTCGCCTATCTTCTCGAAGCGGTAGCTCAAAAACGACCAATCAAATGAACCTACCGAGGCGAAGCGGCGGATTTGCCCGGCGCTTTCTCCCCGTCTGTCTCTGTCTCAGACTTTCTACTTTTCCGCCACGGGCTTCTGCCCACCCCGTCCCTGACTTTTCGCTGGAGTGCCAGACACCTTGCTGACATACCCGTCAGACCAAGATTATGTTCGTCAGACACACAGCATTCAAACCACCCGGTATCTTGCACAAAAACACCGTGTGATTTGCACTAAAACACCCGGTGTTTTGTACCAAATCACGGGGTGTTTTGCATCAAATCACGGGGTGTTTTGCTCCAAAACACCCCGAGTATTACTTCAAAACTCTATGAGATTTGCATTCCCAGTCTCTGCACACAGGCAAGCGCGACAGACGGAAAGCTCCGCAACCCGTCCGGCAAAGGGGATGAAAGTCAGGGGCAAACGTCGGGAAAGCCAAAGGGGGACGCCAGGACGTTCTTTGCCGTGCCCGGCCGGCGCGCTGCCCTTCTGGGGGATTTACGCACTCTTTCCTTCCGCTTCCTCAACCGATCCTTCTTCTTTTTCGCTTACGTTCGTCATCCCTCGGGACGGTCTATCCGGGCGCCTTGCGGCAGAGTACACTTTCCCGTGCCGTGCCGTATTGCGTCCGGGGGTGGTTTATGGTATAATGACTTCTTGAAGTATGACAGAGCCTGCGCCGATTGTCAGTGTGATTGTGCCGTGCCGGAACGTGGCAGGGACGCTCGTGCGCTGTCTGGACAGCATCCGCGCGGCCTTGCCGCCGGGCGGGGAGATCATCGCGGTGGACGACGGGTCCACGGACGCGACGGGCGAGATACTGAAAGCCTACGTTGACGACTACGCCTGTTTGCGCGTGACGGCCTCTTTCGGGCGGGGCGTATCGGCGGCGCGGAATGCGGGTCTCGCGCTTGCGCGCGGCACGTACATCCAGTTCGTGGACGCCGACGACACGGTCGAAGAGGGGTTTTGCACGCAGATGATTGCCGCGATGGATCGCGACAAGGCGGACTACTGCATCTGCAGTTTCTGGCAGGAGTACGTGGACTCTTCGCGTCCGGGCGGCGAGGTCAAGCTCAAGGAGCCTTACCATTACACGTCCGCGGAGGAAATCCGCCGATTCTATCTGCCGCGTCTGATCGGCTACACGCTGGGGGATGTCTTCCGGCGGCTTTTGGGGCAGGACGTGTTCGCCCGGAAGCGCGAACTCGGGGGCGTTTGGCGGTGCTGTTACCGGCGGGCGATTATTGAGCAGACGCCCGTGCGGTTTGACGAGACCGTTACGCTTTTCGAGGACGCGCTCTTCAATGTGGAGTATCTGATTGCCGCGCATTCGATGACGAGCGTGTCCGCGCCGCTCTACGACTATCTCTTGGATTCCCGTACGAGTACGGTGTCCGGCACGACGAAAGACGCGCGGCGTTATTGCGCGAACAAGCTGGCGCTTTTGCGGGCGCGCAAGCGTCTGGACGCGCTGGCCGGCGGCACGCTCGCGCCGCTCTACCGGGGTTCGTCGGTCTTTTCGCTTGCCGAGATAGCCCTCCGCACCCTGCGGGGCGAAGTGCCGCGGCGGGAAGGCTTGCGGTTTCTGGCGGCTTATATAAAGGAGATGCTCAAATGACGATGGCGGAACTTTGCGAACTGGTGGCGGACGTTTGCGAGGTGCCCACGCTGGCGGCATCGGACGATTACCGCCAAACACCGCTGTGGGGGTCGCTCACGGCGTTCGCGCTGAAAGTCGCGCTGAAACAGCGCGCCCATGCGGACGTCGCGCTCGCGGAACTGAACCGGTACGGGTCGGTCGGCGAACTGGCGCGCGCGGTGGGGGTGGCCCCGTGAAGAATCTGCTGATTGTCGGCGCGGGCGGTTTCGGACGGGAACTCGCCGGCGCGGCTTGCCAGGCTGTCGGGTACGGCGAGACGTTCGTCCTCAAAGGCTTCCTGGACGACCGTCCGGCGGCGCTCGCCGGGTTTCGGGGCTATCCGCCGGTCGTGGGGTCCGTCGGCGCCTACACGCCGCAGGCGGACGACGTCTTCATCACGGCGCTGGGGGATACGGCGGCGCGGGAGCGGTGCGTGCGCATGCTCGCGGCGCGCGGTGCGTCGTTCGCGAGCCTCGTGGACCGCACGGCCCGGCTGGGGCCGAACGTCATCGTGGGGGAAGGGTGCGTCGTCGCCGCCGGGGCGGTTCTCACGGCGGACTGCACGGTCGGGGCGCACAGCTGCGTTTTCCACAACAGTTCCATCGGGCACGACACGCGGATCGGGTCCTTCGCCCACGTCTACGCGCAGGTCGCCGTGGGCGGCGGGGTCGAGGTGGGGGACTTCGCGCGCATCTACCCGGGCGCGGTCGTTGTGCCGCGGCGGAAGATCGGACGGGGCGCGATAGTCGGCGCCGGGAGCGTCGTGTTCCTGGACGTGCCGCCCCACACGACGGTGCTGGGGAATCCGGCCGAGCCGCTAGAGTGAGAAAGAGAGAAAGAATTTAACGGGAAAGGCGATTTGCGGATGAAACGACAAACGAAGAAAGCCGCGGCGAAAGCGCGGGAACTCGCGCGGTATCTGGATTCCACCTGCCTGAAGCCGACGGCGACGGAAGCGGAAATCGACGCCCTTTGCCAGGCGGCGCGGAGGTATTCCTTCGCGACCGTTTGCGTGCACCCGAGCGAGGTCGCGCGCTGCGCGGAGAACCTGCGGGGGTCGGACGTCAAGGTCTGCACGGTGGTGGGCTTCCCGCTCGGGAAGAACGATCCTTACATCAAAGGAGAGGAAGCGCTCCGCGCGCTCGAGGACGGGGCGGACGAACTGGATGTCGTCCTGAACGTCTCGCTTCTGAAGGCGGCTTGCGCGACGGCGGCGTTCGACGCGGCGGCGTACGGGAAGGTCCTGTTCGACTTGACGCCTTTCCACGACCGCGTGGCGGAAGAGCGAGCGCGCACGGGGCGGGAGATTGCGACGAAGCTCATAATCGAATGCTGCAACTTGACGGATCTGGAGAAACGAATCGCCTGCCATCTCGCGAAGGAGCTCGGGTTCGACTTCGTGAAGACGTCCACCGGGTTCGGGTCCGGCGGGGCGACCGTGGACGACGTGCGGCTGATGCGCGAAACGGTCGGTCCGGAGATGGGCGTCAAGGCGGCGGGGGGCATCCGCGGCTACGAAGAGGCTTGTCGGATGATCGCCGCCGGGGCGACCCGCATCGGGACCTCGTCCGCGGAGAAAATCATGGAGGAAGGAGCGCGCGATGGCTACGCATCCGTCTGAGACGCCGATCCAGGCGCTCGTCGTTTTGAGCGGCGGACAGGACAGCGCGCTGTGCCTGGCGCTCGCCTGCCACAAACACGGCGCGGACGCGGTGGCGGCGATCACCTTCCGGTACGGCCAGCGGCATGCGATCGAGACGAAGGCGGCGCGGCGCCTGGCGCGGCACTTCAAGATCGCCGCGCACAAGGTCGTGCGGCTCGGCTTCTACGGGGAGCTGACGACGAACGCGCTGATGGACGACTCGATCGCCATCGCGCGCAAGCCGGGGTCGGCCTGCCCGACGACGGTCGTGGAAGGGCGCAACGCGTTCTTCCTGCTGGCGGCGGGCGTGTGGGCGAAGAGCCTCGGCGCGAAGGAGATCTACACGGGCGTCTCGCAGGCGGACTATTCGGGGTATCCGGACTGCCGCGGCGTGTTCATCCGCGCGCAGGAGAAGGCGATGCGCCTGGCGATGGAGTGGCCGTTCAAGATCGTCACGCCTTTTCTGCACAAGACGAAAGCGGACGAGTGGGCGCTCGCGGACAAGCTGGGGCTGCTGGATTTCATCCGCGAAAAGACCGTGACCTGCTACCGCGGCGTTCCGGGCGACGGGTGCGGGACGTGTCCGGCCTGCCGGCTGCGCGCGCGAGGGCTCGCCGAATATTTGAAGGCGAAGAGCGCGAAGAGCGGGAAAGGGGCGGCGCGCCCATGAAGCCGACTTCCGTACCGCGCACGAACGCGTTGCGCGCGCTGGACGCGGCGCATGTGCCTTACGAGGTGAAATGCTACGACTACGCGGAGCATGGCGGGACGGCGCTCGCGGCGCGGGAGCTCGGGCTCGACCACCACGCCACGGTCAAGACGCTCATCCTCGAGGACGAGACGAAGAAGCCCTTCGTGTGCCTGATGCACGGCGACAAGGAGATTTCCGTCAAGAACCTGGCGCGCGCACGCGGCGTGAAGACGGTCCGGATGTGCGAGCCGGCGACGGCGGACCGCCATTCGGGCTATCACGTCGGCGGGACCTCGCCGTTCGGCACGCGCAAGCGCATGACGGTCTACGTGGAGAAGTCCATCTACGACCTGCCGGAGATCTACATCAACGCGGGGCACCGGGGGATTCTCGTGGCGATGAAGCCGGCGGATCTGGACAAGGTTTTGAAGGGTTTGACGGTTCCCGTTTCGGTGGCCATCTGAGGGCTAATGAATATTTAACTCGCAAAAAGACCCGAAATATGGTATCATAATCAGCATGAAAAAATTGTTTAGTTTGCTCACGGCGCTTTCAATCCTGTCGCTGGGGGCTGTCGACGTAACCGATGTGAAGGTGGACGTCCGCGACAAGTTCGGCGGCGACGCGGGCGCGGTCCTGTCGCGTTGCCAGACGCGGCCGGGCGTGCCGTACGATCCGGTCATGGTGTCGCGCGACGTGACGGCACTGAACGAGTCGGGCGAGTTCCAGGAGATTTCGGCGGACGCGACGCGCAACGCGAAAGGCGTGACGGTCACGTTCAGCGTGTACCGCAAGGTGCGCTACCAGGCGCCGCTGGAGATCGCGGGCAACAGCTTCTTCTCGGCGTCGAAAGTGACGAGCGAGGCGGATCTGCAGGACGGCGGTCTCTACAGCGAAGGCGACCTCGCCGACGCGGCGGCGCGCGTGCGCGCGGCGTATTGGAAGAAGAATTTTCCGCAGGCGAAGGTGTCCATCTTCCCGCGCATGATCCCGGGCGGCAACAACTGCACGCTGCGCGTCGTCATCGACGAGGGCGAGCGGCAGAAGGTCCATGACTACGTGTTCGAAGGGGCGAAACACGCCGATGCGGACGATCTGCGGGCGACGTTCGACGTGTTCCCGTGGTGGAACCCCAAAGGCTGGTTCTCGGATTCGCCCGTCAGCGACGACCAGCTGGCGCAGGCGGCGGACAAGGTCCGGGCCTACTACAACGATCTGGGCTATCTGGACGCGCAGGTCGCGATGCCCGTCCGCGTCCCCGACGGCACGGGTCGCGTGAACATCCTCTTCAAGGTGACGGAAGGTTCGCTCTACAAGATCGGCGAACAGAGCATCACGGGCGTCACGCGCTATTCGCCGGATCTTGTCATGGCGAAGAGCGAACTGCCGCAGACAGGGTCCGTCGCCGGCGCCAAGACGCTCGCGGACGCCGCGCACCGCGTCATGGTCACGGTCGGGTCTGGCGATTCGGGTCTCGCCGACACGCGCGTCGACGTGAAGCGCATTCCGCGCGAGGACGATCCGCAGGTTCTGGACGTCGTCTACGTGGTGACGGAAGGCGTGCCGGTCGTCATCAACGACGTGGTGATCGAGGGCAACGACTACACGAAGGACAAGGTCATCCGCCGGGAAATCGCGCTCGGGCCGGGCGACCGCATGCTGGAGGACCGCGCCGAACGCAGCCAGAGGCGCTTGGAGAACCTGGACTACTTCGCGCGCGTACGCTACTCGCTGCGCCAGACCAACCGCGGCAAGGACGCTTCGGGGGCGGAATACCGCGATCTCGTCTACGAGGTGGAAGAGAAGAACACGGGTTCGTTCATGATCGGCCTCGGCGCGAGTTCCATCGATTCGATCTATCTCTCGGCCGAACTCTCGCAGGCGAACTTCGATCTGTTCGCGCCCGGCAAGTGGTTCCGCGGCGCAGGCCAGAAGGGGCGCATCTACGCGCAGGTCGGCCCGCGCATCCAGACGTACGAGGCGGCCGTCACGGAGCCGCATCTCTTCGACCGCCTGCTGGAGTTGACGGTCGAGGCGTACCGCCGCCAGCGTTGGTACGACGAATACGACCTGGTCCGGAACGGCGCGGCGGCGACGCTCGCCTACCCGGTCAAGTTCTGGCCGACATGGGAGCCTTTCGGACGTTTTGGCGTGCGTCTCTCGGCTGAATTGATTTCGTTCGAGGACGTGGACGACGCCCAATACTACGTGAACGGGAGCTCCGACGCGACGCGCCCGCTCTTCAAGGACGAAGGTTCCAAGTACGGCGACGCCGCGGAGGCGGTCCTGCGCCTCTTCTGGAGCCACGACACGCGCGACAACTTCCGCATCGCCACGCGCGGCGGGCGCACGCAGGTTTTCGGCGATCTGGCCGGCGGCGACAACAGCTACTGGCGACTCGGCGTCAACCACCGGCAGTACTTCAACGTCTGGCGCCGCTACAAGCATATCCTCATGGCGTCCGTGCGCGCCGAAACGATCGATTCGTTCTCCGAGAGCGACGGCGTGCCGATCTACAACCGCATGTTCCTGGGCGGCCCGCGCTCGATCCGCGGCGTGGAATACCGCAACGTGGCGCCGTTGCGCGAAAAGGCGGGCGGCGGCGACTGGTCTCCGTGGGGCGGCCAGACCCTGTTCTGCATGAACTTCGAGTACACGGTCCCGATCGTGCAGATGCTCCGCTTGGCGGCTTTCACGGACCTCGGTTCCGTCGGCGAGGAAGAATTCGATCTGGACTTTTCGGATACATTCGCCTGGACGGTGGGTATCGGCATCCGCCTGGACATCCCGATGTTCCCCATCCGCCTGGACTTCGCGACGCCGCTGAAGAAACCCGACCATGCCGAAGAAGAGCTCTTCAGCTTCTCGGTCGGATACGATTTCTAATTGGACAACCATTCATACAACTACAGATAGAAGGTAAAACATGAAGAATCTCGCTTTAACGGTTGGTGTTCTGCTCGCCGGCACGCTCGCGGCCTTTGCCGACGTGAAAATCGGCACGGTGGACATGATGCTGCTCGTGCGCAACCACAAGAGCTATGAAGGCAACAAGGCGTATTTGACCGAAACGGAAGCTTCCTGCAAGCGGAAACTCGACGCGATGAAGACGGGTCTGCAGTCCCTGCAGGACGAAGGGCGCAAGCTGGCGGACGAATTGCGCAACCCGATGTTGGCGGACGCCTCCAAGAAGTCGCTTGAGAACCGTCTTGTGGACATCCAGAACCGCTTCATCAAGCAACAGCAGGAAATGCGCAACGAGGCCCTGCGCGCCGAGCAGGAGTTGTCCGAGACGGAAGCGCGGCTTCTGCGCATTCAGGCCAAGGACATCAAGGATATCATCACGAAGTTTTCCGAGAAGGAAGGCTACGATCTCATTCTGGACGGCAGTGCGGCGCTTTACGCGAAGAAAACGTGCGACGTGACGGACGGCATCCTCAAGCAGATGGGGGTCGATCCTGCCAAGGCGCGCCAGGCGGTCGCGAAGGAGAAGAATGAAGGCAAGTGAGCTCGCGCAGATTCTCGCCGGCACGCTGGAAGGTCCGGATGTCGACCTTGCGGCCTGTGCCGGGCTTGAGGAAGCGCGACCGGGCGACCTGAGTTTCTGCAAGGATCCCAAACACGTCAAGCTTGTCGCCGGGACGAAGGCTTCGGCCGTTTTGCTTCCGCCGGACTGGTCGCACGGGGCGCCCTGCGCCATCATACGCGTGCCCGACCCCAACCATGCCTGCATGACGGCGGCGAAGCTGTTCGCTCCGCCGGAACCCGTCCGCGCGCCGGGCGTGCACCCGACGGCGCTTGTCGATCCGAGCGTGACGCTGGGCGAGGGCGTGCATGTCGGGGCGTACACCGTGATCGAGAAGGGCGCCGCGATAGGTCCGGGCGCGGTCGTCGAGGCGCAGGTCTTCATCGGCGAAGGTTGCCGCGTCGGCGCGCGCACGCACATTTATCCGCAGGTCACCTTGCGCGAGGGCACGGTCGTCGGCGCCGATTGCATCATCCATTGCGGCGTGCGTCTGGGGGGCGACGGCTACGGCTTCAACAACGGACGCCGTCCGGACGGCAGCGTCTACATCGAGAAAATCCCGCAGCTGGGCATCGTCGAGATTGGCGACGGCGTCGAAATCGGCTCCAATACGACGATCGACCGTGCACGCATCGGGCGGACCTACATCGGTCCCATGACGAAGATCGACAATCTCGTCCAGATTGGACACAACGTCAAGGTGAAGGGCTATTCCGGCCTTATCGCCCAAAGCGGCGTCGCCGGGTCGACGGAGATCGGCTACGGGTGCCTTATCTGGGCGCAGGCGGGCATTTCGGGGCATATCAAGATCGCCGACGGCGTGCAGGTCGGTCCGCAGGCGGGCGTTCCCCAATCGCTCGACGGCTCGGTCAAGTACGTCATTGGCGCGCCGGCCGAGTCCATGAAGGACTTCGGCGGACGCGTTCTCTTGCCGAAGCTCGTGGCGAAACTGCGGGACGAGGTCAGGGAACTCAAGGCGAAACTGGCGGCAAAATGAAGATACTCGTCCTGAACGGGCCCAACCTCAACTTGCTGGGGTTGCGCGAGCCGGGGCTGTACGGCTCGCGCACGTATGCGGAGCTCGTGGATTTGTGCCTGCGTACGGGGATGGAGTCCGGCGTCCCGGTCGAGGTTCGCCAGTCCAACCACGAAGGCACGCTTGTGGACTGGATCCAGGAGGCGCGCGGCACATTCGACGCGATCGTGCTGAACGCCGCCGCCTACACGCACACCTCGGTCGCCATTCTCGATGCGCTCAAGGCGGTGGCGCTGCCGACCGTGGAGGTCCATATCACGGACCCCAAGACGCGCGAACCCTTCCGGCATGTTTCCTACGTAGGGATGGCGGCCTGCGCGACATTCGCCGGCTTCGGCTTCGATTCGTACGTCCGGGCCATCCGCTATCTGGTTTCGCGGAAGAACGAAGAGAAAAGGACGGATTGATGCCGGTTTACGTGTATGAAGCGAAGGATCCGCACGCAGCGTGTCCCAAGTGCCGCGGCGGCTTCGAGATTTCGCAGCACATCGACGACCCCAAATTGACACGCTGCCCGGCCTGCGGGGCGGAAATCATCCGCGTCATCCAGGCGCCGGGACTTACCCATTCCCGGACCGATTTGCATTACCGCGCCAAACGCGCCGGCTTCACCTGCCTGAAGAAGGTGCAAAAGGGCGAGTACGAAAAACTTTATTGAACGCAGGAAGAGGAGACCGTTCATGGACCGCAAAGACGAATATTTGGATCTGATTGAAAAGACGCTGGACGAAGTCCTTCCTCCTGCCGCGGAGCGTCCGGCCGTTCTTTTCGAAGCGATGCGCTACGCGGTTGGCACGGGCGGCAAGCGCGTACGCCCCCTTGTGTGCCTGGCCGCGGCGGAAGCGGTCGGCGGCAACGCGGCGGACGCCCGGCATCCGGCCGCCGCCATCGAGCTTTTGCACAACTATACGCTGATCCACGACGACCTCCCGTCCATGGACAACGACGTGGAGCGGCGCGGCAAGCCGAGCGTCTGGGCGAAGTACGGCGAGGCGACGGCCATTCTCGCCGCGGACGCCATGCAGGCGCTCGCCTTCCGCGTCGCGGCGAAATCGCCGCGGAATCCGGTCGCCGTCGTGGACGCGCTGGCGGCGGCGGGCGTGGGCGTCGTGAAGGGCCAGGTCGAGGACGTCGCCAAGTCGGACGGACTGGAGTTCATCTACCTCCACAAAACGAGCGATCTTTTCGTCGCCGCGGCGGTCATGGGCGGACTGGCCGCCGGCGGGACGGACGCCGAAATCGCCGCCTTGCGTGTTTTCGCCCGCAATCTCGGGATGGCGTTCCAGTTCGAGGACGATTTGCTGGACGGCGACTCGCCTTTTACGAAGACCGAAATAGAGAGCCGCGTCCGGGAAACGACCAACGCCGCCATCGCCGCGCTTTCGGCGCTCTCGGGGAATACGGATTTTCTGACGCAATTGGCGGCTTCTCTCGTCGGTCGGGACAAGTAGTCCGCGCGATCCAGCCGTCACGTCATCCTTCGGGTTTGAGGGAAGGGCATCGAGGACGGTCCACGGGTCTGGATTGGATGAAAACGGCGCTTTTGCATTATTGGCTGACGAACTGCCGCGGCGGTGAGAACGTCTTCCGCGAAATTTGCGCGATGTTCCCGCAGGGCGACATCTTCACGCACGCCTACAATCTACGCGTAATGGCGAAGTGGTTCGGCAGACGGAATATAACCGAGTCCTTCATCGGACGACTGCCGTTTGCGCGCACCACGTGCCAGGCCTATTTGCCGCTGATGCCCTGCGCGAGCCGGTCGTTCGACCTTTCGGGCTACGACCTTGTCATTTCCAGCGAGTCCGGCCCCATCAAGGGCATCCGCAAGCCGAAGGACGTACCGCATGTCTGCTATTGTCACACCCCCATGCGCTATCTCTGGGATATGTACGCGGACTACTATAAGATGGCGGGTCCGGGCGGAAAACTCGCCATGCGCCTTTTCCGCGATTATCTGCGCAAGGAAGATCTCGAAAGCGCCGCGGCGGTGGACGTCTTTGTCGCCAACTCAAACTTTGTCGCCGCCCGCATCAAGCGCATTTACGGACGCGACGCGACGGTCGTCCACCCGATGGTGGATTACGATTTCTTCTCCGCCGAACCCTGGCCGGGAACCCCCGAGAAGGGCGGATACTATCTTCTGGCGGGACAGTTGATTGCCTATAAACGTCCGGATTTGGCTGTTTCGGCCTGTTTGAAGCGTGGGAGTCGCCTGAAGGTCGTGGGCACGGGCAACCAGATCGAGGCGCTCCAGGCGCTCGCGCAGGGAAGTCCGCTCGTCGAATTTCTCGGGCGCGTGGACAAGGAGGAGCTACGCCGCGCCTATGCCGGCGCTTCCGCGCTCCTTTTCCCCGGCATCGAGGATTTCGGCATCGTCCCTTTGGAAGCCCAAGCCGCCGGCACCCCCGTCGTCGCCTACGGGGTCGGGGGAGCGCGCGAGTCAGTCGTGGACGGCGAAACCGGGCTCTTCTTCGAAAGCCAAACTCCGGACGCATTATGCGCAACACTTGAGGAATTCGAGGCTCGGACATGGGACTCTGCCGCTTGTCGGCGGAATGCCGCGCGTTTTGCGCCTGCCGTCTTCCGCCGGAAACTTGGCGCGGTTTTCGCGCGCGTCTGTCCGGATTGCCCCTCCCTGGATCCTGTCGATCCTGCCTAGAAACGCGCGTTTTACTGTTCGCCCGATCCCCGCGGTCATTCCGTGCGGGTCGCAGGGACTGGGCGGGGGGCGGGACAAATGGGACATCCCCTCTCCATTCTCTACACGGTTAATAAACTCCGAGGGGCGACAAAGGCTTCGCTCACGCCGCGCCTAGTCGTTCCATGTGGACAACTCATAACGGACGGCAGTCCCCTGCCGCACGCCCCGCCGACCCAAACCAGAGCGCCTAGCGGGTCTTCCGCCGCGAGGGTCGTGACGAGCGCAGCCTCCTGCGTTCCCGCATCCGGGATGCCGGCGCGGGTCCGGAAGACGGATGTCGGACGCCACTTTGCCCAAAGTTTATCTTCGGCGAACCGGACTCGACCGCCTCTTTGAAGACGCCCAGATCGGTTATCGCCGAATCCAGCCGGGCCTGCAATCGGTAGCCGCCGGTTGTATCTATCTGTTTGTCTTGTGCATCGAAAATGCGCGTTTTTCACGGAAAGTGGATGCCGAGGCCCTCTGGCGGCAACTCCATCCCATTCCCTTGGCGTTTGCGCTCTCCATCCCTCGGGACGACCTGTCCCGGGGCGTCTTGCGACAGGGTGCACTTTTCGTTTTCTTCTTTGTTTGCCATTGACCTGGCAGCCGCTTTTGTGATACAATAAGACAGTATAATCCAGAAAATTATTGCGGAGACGAAGATGCCATGAAAACGCAAGAGACGATTCTCGCGGAGATTGAATCTGACATACGCATGACGGTAAAACGGCGGAGCTATGCCTACGCAGGGGAACATGCCGGATGGCTCGATCGCGCCGCCC
>ERZ808286.402-NODE-402-length-29034-cov-4.202422_pt1 | contig 29034 bp, 55 predicted proteins | sample MGYA00521276_ERZ808286 | MGnify/ENA primary metagenome ERZ808286 (study PRJEB31516, sample SAMN03275607) | gut metagenome | biome: mammalia-associated habitat; material: feces | host: Papio cynocephalus | place: Kenya | collected 2012-08-01 ... | reverse complement strand
TTCATCCAATACGGTGCTCCATCATTGCCACAAAAAATATATCCAGTAAACAAATTGTTTTGTTTGAAAGATGTTCTGTGGGACTTGATCGCATCACTTCGCGTCTGCATAATAACGTTTGCTTTATTCCACACAGATTCATCTACAATTTGTGGAACGTGGTTCCCGTCATCTTTGTACATTGTCCATTCACTTTCTGGTAAAAACTCTTGCTTTTTGGTAAACATATCGACAACCTTTACTTTTCCGCCGCAATAATAGCCTTTGTATTTCGGGTTCTTAATTATTTTCTTAATGTTATCACGGTTAAGTTTTCCACCTTTATAGTTCCGGTAGCCCTTTTCATACAAGTATTTTTCAATGGTAGATGTAGACCATTCTCCCGTAGAATATTTTTCAAATATTTCTTTTACCATCGGAGCTGTTTTGGGATCGATCGTAAGCTTTCCGCCTTTCTTGATGTATCCGTATATTCGAGATCCAAGAACTACACCATTTTTTATCGACTGTGCGTGTCCGAATTTTATTCGATTGGAGAGTTTTCTTGATTCATCTTGGGCGATTCCGGACATTATAGTAAGCCTGAGTTCACTATCTTCGTCAATCGTGTTGATGTTGTCATTTTGAAACCATACACATACGCCATACATCAGTAATTCTCTTGTATATCTTATACTGTCTAAGGTGTTTCTCGCAAATCTGGTAATTTCTTTTGTCACGATCATATCAATCTTCCCGACTTTAGCGTCTGCCATCATGCGTTGAAATTCATCTCTTTTTTCAGTTCGTATTCCCGATATTCCATTGTCAATGTACGCTCCAACAAATACCCAATTTTTATTTTGAGCAATAAAGTTTCTGTAATACTCATCCTGATGATGAATAGAAACTTGTTGGTCTTCCGATTCCGTGCTTACCCTTGCATAAAAAGCTACTTTTAATTTCAAATCAAAAATACTGCAAGTTTTTAGTATTTCTCTAGTGCGATAAACGTTCATGCCCCGTTCTCCCTTCTGTTTGGAAGAGCAGAGATAAGATTATTATAACTTCAATCTCACCCCTGCTCAATAGTTTGGCTTAATTTTCTGAAAGAATTTCAATGTCAATTCTTTCTTTCATTTCTTTACTGATTAGTCCCTGAAGGTATATGTGTTCATTCAATGCCAACAATAACGCTTTGTTCATACTGCACTCCTTCCTTTATTGGAAAGGTCTAAAATCCTTTCAAAATATTATAGGTATATATTTCTATGCAATCTTACATAAAATGGATTCTAGCGTTTTTTGGTCAATCAATTACTTTGTTTTATAGCAAATCAAATATATCCATCTGCCCTTTGATTTCATCTTCCTTTTCCTCTGTGAAGAATTTGCAGGCAATGTAGTTTGGTTTCCAATCCACATTCCCATTGTAATTCAGACATCGTGGATGTTTTCCGGACCGATACCGCAGGCATTCCTCACATCGGTGATATGGGTTCGTGCCGCCAGAGTCCTTATACATTGCGCTAATCTTAATCATACGGATCGCCTTCCTCAAACAAACTGTATTTTCTCAGGATTTCTACTTCATGTTCACTTAGTCTTATCTGGCATTTATCATACAGTTGCCTTGCAAATGCCCCAATTGTCGGTTTTCCTTCATTTGCCTGGTGTACATACTCATTGCTTTTTTTAACTACAGTCATTAATCTTTCTGGTCCAAATCCATATGAATTATGCAAAGCCAATAACAATGTTACACTGTTTTCGACATTCGCCCAATCTTGTCCGTCAGTAAATCCCTTTTCAAATCCGGCGTTAAAGCTTTCTTCCCTTGCTTCTTCCACAACTTTATTCAATGAACTTACAGATTTTTTGATTCCTTCTTCTTTGCCATCCTGATACGCCTTTTCAACTTCTTCTCTCCGAGCAGTCAGAACTTTTTTTCGAGACTCATCAAATATCCTCTGCATTCTTTCAATTTTCACAGTTGAACAAGGAATAATTCCCGGTTTCCCTGTGTGTTTTCTTTTTAGTGCTGCACTACTCATTTTGCGCCTCCCACAATACCTGCTATCATTTGTTGCTTCATCGTTTCTGCTATGTGTTCCCGGACAGATTCCTCTGGAAATGGTATCTCAAGTGACCGTTCCAGAATCCGGTTGGTGATACGCTCGTCATAATTTAGCTGAGAAATACAGTAATTGCTTGTGAAAATCGTAATTTTTCGGCTTGTATAGCGTCCGTCGATAATTTCATAGTATTTCTCATTTACCCATTCTTTTTCGGTCTCTGTACCGAAATCATCAATGATGAGAATATCGGCTCTAGCCAGTTCATCAATTAACTGTTCTTCCGTTTTATCTGGGCTATACCTTTTTCCCCATGTGGACTTGATCTCGTCAAGAATTTTCATGGATGTTGAAAACTTCACCTGTTTCTGATGCTTTTCAATCAGTTCATTCGCCAGGCTGCATACCATTCGGGTTTTTCCAGAGCCTTTTGTCCCTGAGTAAAAATATAATCCAATTCCCTGTTCCTGCATTTCTTCAATGTTTTCTACCCAATACCGGACAGCCTTTGCAGCTTGCTTTATCGTTTCCTTACTTTCCGGAAGTTGGTATACAGTTGAACGAAAATTATTGAACATGGCGTTTTTGTAAATACCTGGAATTTCTGCAAATTTAAGCTGATTTCTGTGAATGATTTTCTTACGAATACCGCAGGAACACTCTTGACAGTATGGAACTCCATATTGATCACGACTCCAAACCCATCCAGAATCATCACACAAATGGCAATGTATCTGCCCCTCCGTCGTCTCCGAGTGTTCCGAACGGGATAAGCGGCTCGACTTTTCTTTGAGCTTTTGCACTAGATCCATGTTTTCTGTCGCCATTGTAGTTGCCCTCCAAAACTTTCACGAAATTATTCGGTTTCACAAACCAGTCAAATGTAATCATCCAACCGTTTTTATTTTCGCCTCTCAGGAAGTCACTGTGCCGGATGTTATCAATGGCTTTGCCAATGTCTTCCATACCGTATTCCCTCATTCTTCCCTTAAGTAGCTGACATCTCTTTGATGCTGGTTTGATGTCCCTGATAGGTGCGATTCCAACATCTTGCAATTTGTTCCATTCATCCATGACACGTCGGACATCTGTCTGACGAATAGTATCTTTAGATACTATTAAATTATTTATATCTTCTTCTTTATATATATCTTCTTTCTTATTCTTTATCTTATTCTGTTGCGTGACGTCACGTGAACTGTCACGTGACATATCTTGTTCAATCGCAAGTTTCTGCCGTTCTCTCTGTTTCTGTTTCCTGATTCTATTCTGTTCTCTGATTTTGTCCATGCCTTCGATATTCTGATGTTCTTCCCATCCTGGAATTGCAAGCATGTTTCCATTTCTGGTAATCATTCCCAAATTTTCCAAAACAGTCAATGCAAGTTGTATTACGCTTTCATCAAATCCAAGTTCATCTGCAAGTAGTTTTTCATTGTACGGAATATTTTCTGTCAGAAAGATAAGCCCGTTTGCATTGCATCTTCCGGCCATTGTCAGAAGCATAACCCAAATGAGAACTATGTTGTTTCCTTCTGGAAGCTTTCTGATATGTCCGATTTTGACATTGTTGAACATCTCTGTCTCAATTTTGATCCAGCTTACTTTAGCCATTTATCTATTTCCCTTCTCCCCAATCCAATTTCTGTCCACACCAGCCGCAATACCGAATGCAATCTTCCACTACTTCATTAGGCGTATATGTTAATCCCTTACAAACAGGACATTCGCATATCCACTCATCACCCGTAAATCTTTCAATCGGTTTCTTCGGAATCTGTTTTTCCAGTGCAATTTTAGTCTCATTGCTGATAATCGGATACTCTGTTTCAACTTCAAGTACGACGTCTGTAACACATCCATCTCCCCAACCATTTAATTTAGCGGCGTTTATACTCCCCAGATATTTTCCATTGATTTCCAGCTCTAGAACCCTTGGACTTCCGGTGGCTCCGCCATATTTATTTTCTCTTTTATCCAGTAGATCAATAATCTCAAGAACTGTCATTTCTTTATCTGCCTTCATATTTAATCCTCCGCCCTAAACATTTTTCTTACACTACGCTGATAACTTTTTACCGCCTTTTCAATATTTTCATATCGTGGTCTCAGCGTGCATCTTTCTTTGTAGCCGTCACATTTTGTACCGAAAAGCATGACATTTCTGCATACACCGTCTTGACTTGCACAGCATTTATCCATTATTTTTTGCATCCTCTCTTACCATTTTTAATTTCATATTCGGAATATTGGGATAGGCGATCATAAATTCCTCTTTTCCATCCATTTGGTTTAAGAACCATTCAAATACAGCAGCTATTGCCATATCTGTTACATCTGTCTTTTCGCCTATCCACATTCCTTTTTCTTTATTTACTCGACCATAATAAATAGTATTTGTAATAGGACTTACGCCCATTTTCTTGACAGTTTTACTCGCCATTCTTCATCTCCTCCAACTTCTTCTCAGCTTCCTCACGGGTGAGAGATACAGTTTTGCCAAGTTCATCATAATAATTACAGAACAGCATAAATCGCAAAGAATTTTTTACAATATAAAATTTCTTTTTACTATCGCATTCACATTTACAATTATAATTTTCACAATCAATATTTTTTTCGCCGTATTCACTACATTCTGTATATTCATAAGTAATTCGATATACTTCTTTCGGCAAATCATCCGGCAATCTCACCAGCAAGCCCTGTTCTTCTAAATCTTCATAATCGGCAAGTTTTGTCAGAATGTCCCTGCCCGCTTTAGTTAATGAATCATCTACTGTGGTTACGTCAAGTTTAGAAATTCCTGAACCATTTTTATTTCTTTCTCTTTCTGTTAATCTCTCCATCTATTTCACCTCTTAAAAATCCAAATCTGCCAGAGCTTCATATATCGCATGTGGGATAAAGCAAATTATCATAACAATACACTTTAACCACACTACAGGAATCTGCACTATCATGCACAATACCGCCCATATACAAGCAGGCTTGCTTGTTCTCCACCAGACACTAGGATTGCTTACTATATATCCATCTTTGTCAGCTAAAGTATCTCTAACATATCTGCTAATTGCAATCATCTACTTCACCTCTTCAAACTGTCTTTCTACCGTATTTGCAAGTAACTTCAACGATTCAATAAATTTGTCTGTCAATGCTGTCCTGTCTGGATACTTTGTGAATGTTCTAACAAGACTTATTGCTTCTTCGAGTTTTTCTTTATACTTAACGATTTCAGATGCTTCATACAACGGTTCACTGTCACTGCTGTAGGTTGCTGTTTTGCCATCACCATAAAAATTTAATATATTTGGGATTGGAATCTTAATGGGGCTTAAATTGTTTGATCTTCCCCATGTAAAACCTTGTAATTTTGCCATTTTCAAAACACTAAGATACTCAGACTGTGTTCCCACAAATACGCTCTTTCCTGCTAGATTAATCATCTACTTCACCTCTCCTGTAATCTCATCAATGCAAACGTTCCAACCGTCTCTTGTTCCACTCCAATACGTCATTTCTTTTTTCCACTTGAATTTCTCTGGCAATGGTCTCAGTGGACACCAGTCAGGTTTAACATTTGGATTTGTAATATCTCTACAATTTATCCTACAAAAGTATCTAAATGTTCCAACATGTATACATGATTTGCAATTTTCCGGAGTTTCCATCACTAATACTGATTTGCTCATTCATCGTCCTCCTGTGTCTTACTAAGTGCTTCAAATCTCTTTTTCTGTTTGATATTCGGATATTTTTCATGGTCAACATCACTCAAAAACATAGTTAATGGTCTGCACCATGTTACAAGTGGGTCTGTAAAACATTTGTAAATTACCATAATTTCATCCGATTCTGTATGAACTGCAATATCTGTAATAACATAAGTTTTGCCCTTAAAGTGTCTATACCTCTTTCCTACCATGCTTTCTTTTAATTCTTCCAAATCTTCAGATTGCATTTTGCTCATTCCCCTTTCCACAGTCCCAACAGCCGCATCCTCTCATACAGTACCGCAACGGTCTTGCGCCGATACGCATAGAAGTCTTTGCGATTGATCGGTATGAATTGCTTTCTGTTGATTTTGTCGTAGCTCTGACGGTGCAGGATATTCTCTACAACCAAATCAGCTATCACTGTTCCTTTCGGGCAGGCTGACAAGGCGGCACTGGAAAGCAGATATTCATACTCTACAGGAAAATCTCTGAGCATGTTATTCAGTTTTTTAATGTCTTCTGTCGGAATGCCGTAGTCTTTCAGGTACTTATTCCTTGTCAGCATACCGTTCTCCTTTCTATCCTGTATAGTCTTCAAATCGTTCACACGCCATGAATGCGAATCTGGAATTTACCCATCTCTGCATCCGCTTCAATGGATCACGTTTCTTCAATTTGTGCTTGTCGTATATCATCACATAAGGCGCATATCCTAGGTCTCTTAGCGTATATATTCTGTCAAGATCTTGCTCAAGTGTCGTGTTAAACCCACATAGAACATATACGGTCATTTTTCGTCTATCCCATCCGGTCAATTCTCGAAACATCTGAAATTTTGGAAGAATTGTATCTTTATCCTCGTACCGGTCCCAAGCGAAATGTATCCTCTTGGTCTTCATTTGTTGGATATATTCTGTTTTTTCTTCGGTCATGATTCGAATATCGCAGCCTTGAGAAAAATCTACCCATGCGTTGCTATCAATAAGCTGTTGGCTTAAGTTCTTCCAGCCTTGACAAGCAAACATATTTGGATCCAACAGTACAATGTTCTTTTGCCCTCTCCAAAATTCCGACAAATCTGCTACTTTACGGCTTTTCTTTCCTTCTTTGTCCTTTACGATACAGAAATCGCATCCCCTCGGGCAACCTCTTGTCAAAAATCCATAGGCTGTGTCTTTGCATAATTCTGTATATAAACTGTAATCGGGATATATATGTTCTATTTCATCCGGTAATGAATCGCCTCCAGATGGATAATTATATCCTGTACCACTCTTGATTATTTCTTTGCTGCATACTGGATGTGGGTAATCTGGCGTAAACGTGAAAACTTTGCTCATATATACCTTATCTGGTGGATTCAGCCATGCTGTCAATGGGTCATACCATTCTACAGAATCCCCGTTTTTCTTATACCATGCCGATATTTTCATCAATGGCAGATTCGGAAAATTATGTCCGTCAACATCTATAAGTTGTATTCTCATAGCTTCCTTTCTACTCGTCTGGGTGGTGTTTATCGTACATGATCGCCACGCATATAAGCCCGACCACTCCGGTTATGATTCCGAGTGTAAAACCTAATAAGAATTCAATCATACTTCCACGCTCCCATCCTCTGGCATCTGGAATATCATTTTCTTCATAAGTACTTCCCCAATGGCTTCAGCTAAAAGTTCATTTTCCTTTGAACTTGGTGCCTCTGCGAACATCTTTCCAATATTCGGCACTGTCATCGGAATTAATTTTGCATCTGCATAGGCTCTCTGAATCATATCCAGTACTTTGAGGGCTTTTCCTTTAGTGGAATAACAACCAACAGAATAATCATTGCACTGATCCGAGCGTACAACTTTAAAATCTCCCTCGATACCTACAACTTTAATTACAAAAGAATTGTTTATATTAATTAAAAATTCTTTATCCTGACTTCTGATTAACATTTTGTGTCCTCCTATGGTCTTTTATATCCTTTGCAATATTTAGTTCCGCAGTAAGCTTTTAAAAACAACGGTTCACCTTTCTTTCTGTTATGATAATTCACAGGGCACTCTTTATTTTTACACTCATTACAACAGTAAAACATTTTTTTGTCAGTCCTCCTTGTCTTCGTAGTTCATAACAACTTTAATAATTCTCACAAGCACTTTTTGAATCTGATCGTATATGTGATGATCAGTTGTCCCGAAATGCGAACATAAAATCGCATTCTGTACGCCTTCTGCATAGCAGTCTGCCATGAAATCAGAGCTGTACACATCATCTTTGTTATCCAGCTGCCCGTATTCTTCCCACTGGTAAGTTATAAAGTCTTTTACTTTTTCATCTACCACATCGTATCTGTCCTTATCTCCGTTGATATGTCTCACGCAACAGTCAATAAATCCTAATCTGTCGCAGTCTCTGTAATCTTCTACTGTTTCCTGTGTGTATTCGCCAAATACACGATTGATTTCTTCGTCGAAATTCTCTGGCAAGTTAAAAATATCCACTTTCAGTCCTCTTGGAAGATTTATTGTATAACTTCTCATTTTCATTCTCACTTTCCCCATGTAAGCAACTACATGATTGATTAGCAAAACTCCATCTGTCCATCATCTACAAACTTCTTTTTTTTCCGGCTTAATGTGTCACCCTGCTGTTTTAATCTCTCTACACGTGATTTTTGTTTAAAACTCGCCATATAGTTATCATCAACCTCGGGCGGTACTTTCAGAAAATATTCCTCTGGAAGCGGAAGACAATGTTCCTCACACCAGCTTGCAATCTCATTTCGGTATGAAAGAATGTGATTCCTGGTTAGGTTCATATTGCAGCCATCTGGCCAGAACGGATCATTACAGCCGTTTTCGTTAATATGTTCCCAAGCAGCACGCTCATACAATAGATCTTTCCTTAACTGATTTAATTCTTGTTCCGGTGTCTTCTGTTTCATTCTTCATTCTCCCTTCATTAAGTAACTGACACGCTATCGTGCAGTCCTTCATGATTTTTAAATAAAGTCTTTAAGATTCATCTGCCCAGGAATACCATCTTCTGCTTTCTCAGCCTCTCTTCTTTTCTGCTTATATTCGTTATACTTCATTCGATATACATAGCTTTTTCCAAAGATATTCCATGCTGCTTTTACAACGTTTGGCTCAAATGGTCTGATTTTTTCCAAATCATCCACCGCCTTGTATGATATCGGACATCCACAACATCCTGTTCTAGTCAGTCCATAAACCTCATAAGCATCTGAATATCTAATACTGTAACGTTCTTTGTACCATGTTTTGTCCTTATCAGAAACATAATACAATGGCCTGAGTCGGAACTGTCCTGAAGCAGTCTCAGTGAAACATAAAGCTGTGTTGTCTTTTCTTGGGACTGATCTCATGCCGCCCTCATCTCTGCGTTCACCAGTAATTACCATTTCATAATTTTTCTGGATGTTATGAGCAGCCTGTTTCTTACAATAATCGCAACACTTTGCGCTTATCTTGAAATCCGGTGGATATTCTCCAATAAAGTCTCTCATATATTTTGAAGAATTGATTACAAGCTGGATGTTCGGTCGTGGCTCTCCCGCCGCATTGCAGCAGCATAAGAAATTAATCACGCTTTCACTTTTCGGATATCTTTCTCTCAGTTCCTGACGCTTCGCTGCCTTATCTTCAGCCTGATCGTATTCATCTGCGATAGATAACGGTATTCCTTTCTTCTGCCAGTCAGATAATCCTCCTGACATGATCTTTGATACGAATGGAATCCCATATTTTCTGGAAGCCTGTACGATATTAATCTTTGGGCGGCATTCCTGTATCTCGATCTTATATTTTTCAGCGATTCTCTTGACATGGTCCTTTGTTGCCTTCATTTCAAGTCCGGTATTGAAAAATACATATTTGACTGATGGAAGATCAAATGTCTTCCGCGTTCTCTCAATAAGGTCAATCATGATATCACTGTCAGCGCCGCCGGAATACGAACAAATTGCATTGGGATGTTCTTTAAGTCTCTTTGCAATAATACTCTGAATTGCATTAAATTTAGCTGGTGAATCAAAATCTGCATAATCTGGTCTATCCAGATATACTTTACTTACTCCATTTTTCATTTTGTCTAAGAAGCCCGGTATACCCTTGCCCCGGCCGGAGGCTGGCTCCTTTCTGTATTATTTACTATTTTTTTAGTTCTGTACTGGAATTGTTACTCAATCCCATCCAACATCATTCTTAACTTTCCGTAACATGGGCAAATCTTTGTGTTATTAAAAACATCTCGCAGTAGCACACAATGCGGATAGATCTCATCAACTTCATAAATGTGTTCCATTTTTTCTTCTCCACGCTCCGTGTACTTGATACGATTTCCTTTGCGGATCCCGTATTTTTCTGTCAGATATACTCTCAATCCTTGAATTGTTATAGCGTTATTCCTCATCTGAACATCTACTTTCATTTCTTCTCCTAAAAGCCGATTTTATCTTCACCATCGAGGATTTCTTTATTCTCATCGTCAAAATCGAAATATGGTGTTTCTTCTACATCAGTTACTTTCCATTTTGACATATTCTTTCCTCGCTCAATCAGCTCTGCTCTCTGTTCTTCCGTCAACTTTCTCGAGGCTCGTAAATTCGGCACGTATTTTCTTGGAACATGAGCGAAAATCGAACCATCTTTGTTAATTGCGATAATCTGCACATCATCAGGATTCTCTTTTGCCAATTTAAGTGTCCGGTTCTTCAAAGTACTTCCATTGTGCGCGGACACCTCTGCATAATTGCTTCCCCGTATCCATGCGATACTACATTCATTACAGTTTTCTGCCATTATATTCTTCCTCCAAACCTAATATTTTCCTCAAATTTTTTGTGACTAAATCAAATTGTGCAAGTAGTTTTTTATCTCCACATTTTGTTATCATCGCATCTTCTTCTAAATCGTCCAGATAATATTTTCCGTCAATTGGGATTATATATCCTATCTTTGTCCTCAGCCCCCAGTTGGAAAGGTCAAACCTTTCTTTTGCTTCCTCTCGTGTAACGGTATCTACAAATTCACCGTCAAGGGTATATAAGTCATAAAGTTTCATTCCTTATTCCTCGCTACAAGTTTGTATTTTCTATGAGAATTGCTACCAGAAAATACAATCAGTCCATCATCTACAAACTGGCGTAAATGCCTCTGAACTGCGCTGGTACTTAAGCCCAATTCTTCAGCTATCGTTTTGACCTGTGGTATTTCACCTTTGTGTTTTTCGTATTTTACGATGAAATAATAAATATCTTTGCGATTCTGTTTGTATTCCATGTGCTTTCTGCTCTTTATTTCACGTATGGTCATTTCTCATAGTTCCTTTCATCAAGCATTTCTTTGAATTTCTCGAAAGCTTTGATTGAAGTTTTGTTGTTCTGCTTTTCGGGCTTCAGAGTAATCTGCAAATGAGTGTCGATAATATGTGATAAGTCACGGGCCAGCGCTTTCTTGCCTTGTTGGATACCATCACGATATCCTTTCGCCGGTCGGTAATTAGCAATCTTTTCTTTTCCCTCATCCTGTCCACCGCCAGTCTTGTTTTTCACGATCCATCCGGCATCAATGGCTTTTTGGATGTATTCTCGTTCTTTTTCATCAAGCTGTGATACCGGGCAGTGAAAGAAATCAATCTTGTAGCCGTTCTTATTTTCTTCCGAATACAACCCATGTGCTTTCATGGAACGATCAATATGCTGCTCGTATCCCGACATGTGTTGTGCCAGTCTGGTGAGTAAACCTTGTCGTGTCTGGCCTATATACCCACTGGTTTCGGTTCGCCAGAGTATGTATATTCCGGTTCCTTCATCCAGCTTCGGGTTCACTTTCAGAAGTTTCTTCTTATTGCTCGCTTCAATGGCTTTCGCCTGTCTGAATTTCTTGTAATTCAACCGAAGCTACATCCTTTCAAGCTGATCTACGATTTCCTTGCATCCGTCCTGCACGTCTTTTAATGACTGAAATTTACACTTTTCATTTGTGCTTTCCCACAGGTCTTTCATTATCGAAAAACTCATTTTGAAGTCTGGGTCATTTCCGAAATACTGCTTTGCTGTTTCGATATCGTATCCGTCGCAGAAATGTGCACAGTCAAATCCAATCCACCATGTGTCCTCGTCATCACAGCAATTTAACTTAGATTCAGAATAAGTAATTCCGCCATGGCAGCTGATTGAATCTAAATTAGCTCCGTACTTGGCTAATTTATGTGTTTTCGGGATTCCGACATATCCGCACCGGTGTGCCCCGGGCATGAATAAGACTACACATGGGTGTCCTTTGTAGTTGAATCTTTTTTCTAAAACTGGTTTCATATAATCACTCCTTAGCTAAACGGTAAATCTGGATCGTAAGCCGGTTCAACAAATGTGTCACTTGCCGGTGCTGACGGCGGAACTGCACCTGTGTTTTCAGACTGATTGCTTCTGCCCTTGCTTTCCACAAACTCATGGGTTTCTACCAGACAGTCATTTGTATAAATCTTCTTTCCGTCAGTGTCCGTATAGTTTCCGGTCTGCCAGCTGCCAATGACTGATATCTTCATTCCTTTATGCAGATATTTTTCAGCAAACTCTCCGTTTTTACCGAGTGCAACGCAATTTATGAAATCCGCTTTCCGTTCATTGTCCTTACGATACTGTCTTTCTACTGCAAGAGTGTATCTGGCAATGGTTATGTTGTTGGTTCCCGTTCGGATATCCGGGTCTTTTATTAATCGCCCGATTAAAATTACTTTGTTCATGTCATTTCTCCTTATAAGCTTCCGGCATCGGCATCCACGCTGAAACCGTATATTTTATCTCTCTTCCGACTCCAACATCCACCCATTCGCCGTTTCCAATATATCTCAGAGATGTCGGCCATTCAGCACCTTTAATTGTTACCGTGTACTGCGGCAGCTCCTCGATATAAACATCTTCGTCCGGCTCCGGCGGCAACATTAATTCTGTTGGGATCCACGCAACCACCGGATTGTAAGATGTAAGAAGTTCCTTCGCCTTTTCCAGCGCATCGTTCCATCCTCTGTCGTACAGACTGGATGTTGGAGAGATTTCCTTTTTGATTTTGTCCATAACCTTAATTAAAATCTGCATACTGTCACTCCTTTTTGTCTTCATAAAAGCTCAAGTAATCGAACCAATGGTCTTTAATAAAATGTCCGATGATTTTCACTGAGCTTCCCCATCCCTTTGTTACGACCCGAATATGCTTTCCTTTTAAATCCACAAGATCTTCAACGCCAACTACATCCATAATTCGCATGATTGCTTCCATTCCAGAAGCAGAAACTTTAAATTCTTTAGCTCCCAAATATCCATGTCCAAGAACATATCCGCCGTAAACTACTCCCCATCCGCCACCGTTCAGCGTAAGGTCAAGTGAAAGTACTCCGTGATCTCTGAAATTTAATGACGCATTTGTAATTTCAGCGTTTTGAAGTTTATATCCATCCGCCAATAAAAGCTCTTCTGTCCATTCTTTCAATTTTATTCCTCCTCATAATCGTTACAGTACAGTGAACCGTAATCCCAGGCTAATGTACAGCAGTAACGGAATCTGCATTTGCTACAGTCTGTCATTTCCATATTGCTTTCTCCTTTCAAAATGGAAACAAATTCAAATCGACTTCCAAACCGGCTTGTCCGATCTGAACCAGAACATCATCACCGGCAACTTCTTTAACTTCCTTAAGCATTTTTTCGGCATCTGAATCATCACTGCTTAAATGTACCAGTGTTACCGTTTTGAGCGATTCTGTGCGATTTTCCTCAATGAATTGCTTACAAGTTGACAAAGAACAATGCCCGGTGATCTGATGCTCCCATTTCGGGTTGTTTCTATCTATCAGTTCCTCGCAGTAATTGCAGCCGATAACTAAATGATTAAGCTCCATTGACTTGAGCCTGTACCGGCAATGCTCAAAGTCTGTCAGGTAAAGAAGCTTTCCCATTTCTTCATGTTTCACCAGATATCCGAAATTCGGGCACGGTTCTTTCTTTGCAGATGTATGCGGTAAACTGAACGGAACTGCGCTGAACGAGCCGATTTTGAAGTATTTCTTTTCAGCAACAGATTTCATAGTTCCGTCCGTTATGCCTAAGTTACTAATTGTTTCTGCCCCGGTACAAACTGTGATTCCTGCGTTCATGATTTCATGAACAGCTTCAGTATGATCGCCATGTTCATGTGAAAGAAGTACACCGGAAACGTTGTTTATCTGGTAGTCAATCCCTCTGAGGATTTTCTTGTACTTGCATCCACAGTCAAGAAGAACGATCTCGCCTGTGCTTGACTGCAAAGCGTAACAATTTCCTTTAGTGCTTCCTGTTGAAATTACTCGCATGAACAAATGGCATCACCTCGCTTTCGATCTTCTTCCACATATCGGGCAGTAATTAATTTTGATGAATGCATTTACTGTGTAAAGCCTGTATTCTCCGCCTTTATATCTGATTTGCGTAAAATTAGTGCAGTCTCCATTAACTTCTGTGTAGATCAAATCTTCGTTATCATCCCGGGCAGGCATGCAATACTTGCATTTCATACTTCATCATCCTCTGGAAATCTAAACACAATGTTTGCCGGTTCAAATTTCACATCTGGGCTGTTAACCATGGTTTTAATGATTCCGAAACCTCTTGCAGCCATTTTTATGCATTCCTCGTAATCGTCATCACTCATTTCAACGTTTTGTGCAAGAAACATTCCTGCGTACACTTTATGAAGCGCCTTCATTGCTTTCTCGGCTTTTTCCTTTGTTGAATAACTAGCCATGACTGTCCCTTTTTCGCCAACTACAGGAACATATGCAAATATAAGGTTTCCTGCTACACTCAATACCGTATTTTCGTATGGAATATCAATGTCTCCTGTCTGACTAATTAATCTCATCTCATTCTCCTTTCAATTTCCAAATCCATACTGTGGCATAATTTGATACAGTTTCCGTGTAGCATATGGTTCTTACATGCTCCGTACTTTTCGTTGAATTTCTCAACCGATATCTTTTCTTCATTTAATGCACGAACCCATCTACGAACCTTTCTCTGAGTTTTTCTTTTTCTGTCACCACGTAATTTTCTGATATATGTCCCCTCATCAGTCACGTAATGATGGAATCCCAGGTAACATATTCCCATTCGGAACGGAACGATTTGTGATTTAGAATTTAATTCCAGTCCAAGGCTTTCGACCATCATTCGGATTGCTTTAAAAAGTTCTTGTGCTTCTTCTTTTGTTTTGCACAGAACATAGAAATCATCGTTGTATCTTCCGTAATACGGATTCCCAAATTCAATCGTTATCATTTGGTCTAACGAATGAAGCAGCAACAATGCGTATTTCTGATTTACTTGATTTCCTAATGGCAGTCCCGGATTATCTGTGCTGTCAATAAACAAATGGTTCAACCAGACTGTAAAATCATCATCAAAGTAATAATCCAAAACATCTTTCATAATTTCATGCTCTATGCAATAAAAATATTTGTGAATATCACATTTTACAATCCAACTATCCATTCCATTTCTTTTATAGAAATCCTGCATTTGATTTCTTAACCCATCCATTGCCATGTGTTGCCCTTTTCCTTGCTGTCCGGCAGTGTTCCATTTAATCAGAATCTTTTCAAGTTTCGGTGTCAGAATGTAATCAGAAAAGCATCTCTGCACTACTTTGTCCTTAAATGCACATGATTCTATCGTTCGCTCTTTTGGCTCATGAATTTGAAATTTATTATACGGATTTATGGTATACGTTTGACTTTCCAATTGTTCCTTCAAGAGATGAATGCCTTCAAGAGACAAATTAGAAAATCTTGCAGTACCTGAATTAAACTTCTTACCGCTCTTAACCTTTTTGTAAGAACGATATAAATTCTCAAAATTTGCAACAATTTCTTTGTCCATTTGTTTTGTTCCTTTATATTTATCCATTGCGGAAAGGTTATGCATTTACTTGTATCTTTTCTGATTTCAGCTTTATGCTTACTCTGTCTGCCTGTGATACAGGTTGGGCGAACACCGTTGCTGTTGTTGTAGTTATTATTGTTGATGTTGCCCGCAGGCGAAACAACGGTATTGCAACGCATAACCCAAGTTGTTACCTGTTTCTGTCTTTTGTTCTCCATGAAATAGTCATGTACTTTATGTCTTTGACCATTTGTGACCATGACTCCATTCCACCGGAGTTGATAATTCCTAATTCATATGAAAGTTCTATAAAGTACATCAACTCATCACAACGAGTAATGGCTTTCGTTTGAAGCTCTAATCGTTCTCTTTTATAATCTTTCAGATCAGTTCGATTGGCTTCAAAAAGTAACTCGTAGATTTCTAATGCTTTATTTTGCATTTTATCTACAAGTGAAAATCTGTATTTTTTCGGATATCGTCTGGCATTACTCGTAACTATTAATGTATGCTTTGCAAGCTGCTTAGCCTTTGTTATTACCTTTAAGTCTTCATTTGCCATTAATCATCACTTCCCAATTCAAAGATTGAAGAAGAAAAGATACAAACTGGGCGAACACCGCTGCTGTTGTCGTAGTAACTATTACCGTCGACGTAGCCCGCAGGCGAAACAACGGTAAGTGTTGAACTGTAATCATTTGCTGGTGTACTCCATGGCGTAATCAGCCACCACCATTTCGACATATTTGGCAGTAATTTACGATATTTCCGGTACTCATCCACAGTTAAAAGCGAAATTTTATCTTCACAATGTCCGTATTCTGTCTTCCCGTCCAGAGAAAGTAAATCACGATCAAATTCGATGACTGCATCCTCTCCTAATTCGTCCGCAATCTTTTTCAAGAATTTAGTGTTTAATTCTTCTCGAAGCTTACTTGAAATCCAGTTATTTGAATCTGAATCAAATGTTCTTTCTTTTCCATTGAATCCATTCAAAATGGCAAAATATCCTTTTTCTGTCTTATCAAGAATCATCCATTCCATTCCGGCGATTTCTGCCGTTTTACCAATTTCCGGTTTTTCCATATACTGCTTTTTATATTCTGCAAATTCTTTGTTGATCCGGTTTAATTCATTTTCAAAATATTTCAGATTTTTCTTCATTTTCATTCCTCCACTTTAGATACAAAGAGATTAGATTTTAAGATACAAACCGGGCGAACACCGTTGCTGTAGTCGTAGTCATAATCGTCGACGAGGCCCGCAGGCGAAACAACGGCTAACGCATATTTCCATCCTCTTTCCACTGTGCTCCATGCGGAGCAAGTCCAATAGTAATCATCCAGTTCATCATTTGGTGTCAAGTCTGTGTATTTACGTGCTTCATCAAATGTCATTGGTCGAACTTTGCATTTCGCTTCTCCGATTTTCTGTCCATCCACGGTGATCAAATTTACTATGTCAGTTTCGATATTCTCTTCTCCGAACTCTTCTTCAAAATCTTTCAGGATTTCAGTATCGCAGAGCTTCTTTAAAGATGATTTGCTATAGTCAGTTGTATTATCATCAAATTTCACATTCTCTTTCACAAATCCAAGGGAAATAATCTTGGTATGTTCTGTGTACTGTTCCAGAACTTTGTATTTACGCTTTCCGGTAGTCTGGAAAACATCTCCCAGCTTCAGTTCGGACAATCTCACTTTGCATGATTCTTCCTGTTTTTCCAGAAGTTCAACCAGTTCTTTTGCTTTCTTTAAAATTTCACTATTGCTCATTTTTAGTACCTCCTTATTTTGCTGTAAACGAAATCAACAAGTTAATAACGTTGAGAATAACCAGTGTAATCATCATCGGTAATGGCTCTTTCTTTAAGAACGCATAAACCGTTGCAATAATCCATGCGATAAGTGAAATTGCAAACAGGACAATCAAACACGAATGAACTAACATATCACATTTCCTCCTGCTTCATAAAATCTGGAATCTCTGGTTCTTTTCCTGCTGCCGGAACCGATTCTTTCTCTGCCGTCTGGACAACTTCTGCGACCGTCGGCTGTTCCGGCTGTTCCTCGATTCCCATTGGTTCTGGGATAAATTCCTCGGTGTTGGCGTGTGCTTCGATGTCAGCTTTAACTTCGTCCTCCACATTGGTTTCAATTTCAACCCCGGAATAGAACGTTGTCTGCTGTGTTGGATTCTCAAAATCAAGTTCAATATGTTTGCAAAGTCTGTGGAGAACTGTCTTTTTATACATCTCCCCTGTGAATTTTTTCCATGCCGGACTGTTAGAAGCTTTACTTGCGCTTCTCGTGTTCTCAAGGTCTGAGAGAGTCATTGTTTCGTAAGACATTCCACCATCTTTATAGAGAACTACCGCAAATGCTCCAATGATTTTTCCGTCATTAAATGCTTTTGGTTTGAATGTGAATGTCTGTTCTCCATCCTCAATAGTTTTCTCGAAAAAATCGCCCTCGCGTACCAATTTTGCGTAAATATCTTTGATCGGACGAATGGAATATTTTTTCGCCAACTTCTTTGCTCCACGGTAATCGGTCTGATAATTGAGCTGGTTACCATATGGGACTAAATAGCATTCTTTGGAATAAAAATCCAAACCCAGATAAGCGCCTTTCATAAGCCCCGCCATAAGCTGCGACTGACTGTACTTCTGCAACTGTGGATTATCATTGATAAGTGCAAGTGCGTTCTGTACAAACCTCGATCTATTAAAGTCTTTTGGAAGTGCTTCTGCTACTGAATCGAGTTTACCTGTCAGTGCTACGCTGAATGACTGTTTCTGTGTTGCTACCTGTGTGTTTTCTGCCATTTTAATTCTCCTTTTCTGTTAAAATTACTTGTTCTCAGGCACATACATAGTGAATTGAAATTCTGCTTTATGCTGTAATGTTTTAACCTGTTGTGCCACATTCTTTCGTCTGGTTTACTTAATTGGTGAAATCTCACTCCACCGTGAATGTACCTGAGAGTTATGCTCGGTGGCATATGAAACAGAGTGAGTTATAATGTCCTGTTATTTACTGTACTATGTTTCACTTCGCTATTCTCTCCGGGCGTTCACCCGGATTCATATACCACCGAACTGTTGTTATTTAAATGATTGTTACATTCCCTGGATTGATATGATATCTTCCGTTTCCATTGGCTCTCTGCGTTCCGATACCGATATATTTTCCGCTGGTTTCAATCAGCTGTAAAACTGTTTCGTGTGGAAATACGATATCAGGGCAAGATACCTCAATGGTAGTTCTCCAATTATGAAATACATTGCTACTGCAAAGAACTGGGCTTGCACTAATTCCGGATGTAGGTACAATGTTGTTCACCACTTCAACGCTCTCAAAGTCTACTGGACAAATTGATCCTGTCATTGAAAGAGAACGTTTGATATCTGTTCCTTTCTTACCTGTGGAATCCTTGAAGAAAGTAATGAATGTTTCCGTAAAAGCTTTCTTAAACGCCTGAGTCAGGATACAAGGACGATTATCTTTCATGTATGATTCCCATTCTTCCTGCGTGTAAAGAGAAATATCTTCATCATGAAATTCAATCGGTTCTTCCCAGTGAATGCCTGTGATTAGGCCCTCCCAGATGTTTTTGCCCTGATTGTAGATTTCCGGCATTTTTGTTCCTTTATCGTGAGCCTGTTTCCAGCATTCAGCCTGCTCGTAATATCTGCTTCTCTTGTGAAGAATCAGGTCTGTATCACCGATAAGTTCCAGTCTTAATGTTGTTTCCTTTAAAGGTTCAATTGTAAATACTTTTGATTTTGCCATAATGTTTTCCCTCCGAAATTTTATGATTTGATTTATAGTTTCTGTTTGCGCAAACACTCAAACGGACTAATTCACAATTAATGTTTTTGTAATATATTGTGCTGTTTTATTATGTTCTGTTCTATAATGTATCATCCTATATTGCGGTTAATCCGCTTGAATCTTTACGCAAATCTCAGATGCACTTAGCTGACAATAGAAAACGTGTCTTTTGTTATGCTATTGTTTACTTTATTATTTTGTTCTCACATATAAGGTTTTATGGTTTCCTGTTATGACAGTTTCTACTGCCAGTTAAATACATCTGGTCGAGTTGAATGCTCGGTAGGTAACATGAATTGTCCTATTTTGCTCTTTGCTGTCATATCATGTTTTATCCTATTATTTTCTATGGCAATTTCATGCCACCTACCCAAAATTCAATTTTCGGAGGGCTGCTTTATAGACGATATAAACTGTACTGCGTTACACTATATTATTATTTGCTTTGCTTTCTTATTACGTCTTGACGGTTATACCGCCTGTAAAACAGTCCTCCGTTGAAGTGTTGTGTTTTGATGTTCTATGATCTTATGTCCTATTATTTTTTGCTTTGTTTTTTATTAAGCATTTCACAACACTTGTCACTCTACACAAGAGAAAGATGTACTGCACTATACTGAATTATTTTATTTTGTTTTGTTGTGAGTTATCCTGTCTTTCCGCTTATGCAGACTGATAAATGCTGTGGTTTCCTACGCTCATAAACCTGTAAAATAAACAATTATAGTGTATTATGATATGCTGTGCTTCGCTTTGATGTTATATCTTATATTTCCTGCCTATTTTACAGGCATATCAACGTAGGAAGTTTGCCGCCGATGCACTCATAGGCCCATGTAAATGAATCATATATTGTGTTATTCTGTGTTGTTTTTTCGTGTTTTGTTCTTTCATGTTGTTTCGTTTCTTTTGGTATGTTCCTATTTACATAGGCGTATCAGCACACCGACGGCTTCGATATTTAATTAATCATTTCCCATATTTCTTCATATTCTGAGATACTATTGAATTTCTGTTTCACTGCCAGAAGTTCACTCCGGCAACGTTCTACAAGCGCTTTGTATTCGTCTGGTTTATTTAAAATCAGCTTTGTTGGTTTGTACCCAGACGAACTGTCTGTTTTGTAGAAAACTCTGATTGTTGTCGGCTCTGGTTCTTTATCCGGCTTTACATCTACAATTTTAAGGTTCCTTACAACTGATCTAGCTTCTGCGATTCTCCATTTCTCAGCTGCTTCGGTATCGTCCCACGTAAAGCACTTGTGAAGTTCAGTATTGCTATCTCTTGCTTTTTCAAGAATCTGCTGTGGTGTAGCTGATTCCAATTCTTCACAGATTTCCATGATCTCATCTGCACATTTCTGTGCATCGGCTTTGAACTTGTATGTTCCCCATGTGGCTAACTGCATTTTCTTCTCCTTCTTTTTTTAAAATTTTTAGATGCTTTTTACTTTCAATTCCCCATCCGAAACCTTCAACAGAATCATCTGTGTATCTAATCCTGGAATCCTGTCCGAATTTACGCTCTCGGTATCATCAACCCAAACCGGAAGTCGTAAGTCGTTCATCTCCTGCAAGCCCATCACAAGATCAATGTCGCAGAGAATCCGGTCGCTGTGGTTCAGACCGTTTGCGTAATCAATGCCGTTGCAGATCATCCGGCAAGTTTCCATTGGTTCTCCGTCCTGCGTGTAATCAAGGAACTGGAACCGGAAATGCTTGAAGTGCGGGTTAATCACTGCTGCCAGTGCCTTATTCTTCTCAATGGAATACTCGGTCAACTGATCTACTTTCTGCTGAATATTTGCCTGTTTCTGTGAAAGCTTCTTCTGTTCTTCCTGCAATGCTTCAAGGTTGTTAGCTTTTTCCTCAAGCCTTACGGTCTGAGCTTTAATCTTTGCTTCAACATCTCTGAGTTTTGCTTCCAGAGAATGACGGTTGTTGCTTAATAAAATCCTGTCATTTTCGCCGTTTCCGATGCCATTGATACTTTCTTCCAGTGCTGAGATTTTGTCGCAAACTGCCTTGTATTCTTCGTCACCAGACATATCCGGTTCTGGAATCGGTTTCTCCGCTTCTTTCTCTGTTTCTGCGATTTCAAGCGCCAGAGATGTGATTTCTTTCTTGGCAGCTTCAATAGCTGCTTCGGCTTCTTTCTTAGTTTCATTTGCTGTTTTCAATCCCTCAGAAGCTTCATTACCGTCCTCAGTGATCTGCTCCAGCTTGGCGCGTTTATCTTTATCAAACTGTTCTTTCTCTTCTAACTTTTTAGCGATTATGGACTGCTTATTAAACTCGAACTTGCGCTTCGCAGTTTCCACCTGTTCTTCCGGAAGCGCCTGTCCGCATGTCGGGCAAATAGCTGCTGCCGGATCAAATTCTTTTCCACGGATTGCAGTAAGTTCAGTATCGCCATCCCACTTCTCTTTTAATACTTCCGTGTATTTCTTTTTGGCCTGTGCCAATGCTGTTTTGTGGCGTTCGATTCCTTTGTTAGCGTGTTCCAGATCCATTTCAGCAAGTCTTAATTTGTTCTCTGCGTTTTTCTTGTCGGATTTCAGCGTATATAATAAGGAAGTTATTCTGTCATGGCTTTCTCTGATTGATTTACCGGCTTTCTCAACCAGTGCGTCCCTTGAACGCTTCAGTCCTGCCAGTTCAATAGAAATCCGGTCGTATTCTCTTGAAGCATCACTGAGTACTTTTTCCTGTTTCTCATTTTCTTTCAGCAGATCAAGAAGATCGTCCCTCTGTGCCGGAAGTGTTTCATCGCACTCAACCTGTCGGCCCTGCTCTTTTCTGATCTGCTTTGCGATATCATCAACATCTGACTTAGCTTTTCTCAGTTCTCTCCTGCGGGCCTTCAAGATTTCTTCAATAGAATCTCCTTCCACACCTTCGTTTTTTATCCATTCGTATTCCGGATGCTCTGCTCTGAACTGTGTCTCGCTGAACCCGGCTATTCCTCCCAGTGTTTCCCTTGCCTTTGCTGTTGCTTTCTGGATTTCGTTCAAAAATACTCTGGCGTTGCTGCACATGGCAATCGTGTCCGGATCAGCGATTCTCTTGAGAATCTCCATATATTCTGTCTTATTCCGCTTGATTCCATTGACATAATACTCGACCGTATTGGATGATTTTCCCTTTTTGGTCTTTTTCTGGATAACATATTCTGTTCCATCAACATTAATAACCAGTTCTCTTACCACCGGTTCTGAAACTTCTTCGCCATCTATCTTCCGGCGAACGTTGTTCGGAAGTGTTCCGTCCGCCAGTTTTCCGGTCAATACATCAAAGTAAGCATCCATAAGAGAAGATTTCCCCTGCTGATTTCTTCCAGAAACTTCCGTTCTTTCTGAGAAACTAAATTCCCCAGATTCGAATTTTTTATAATTTTCAACGCTTATTTTTCTCAAAGTTACTTTTTTCACGTTTTACTTCCTCCATTTTACCGATTGAGATTTCGTATGCAGTCTTTTCAATGTAGGAATCGTCCGGCTGCTTTTTCCAGTAATTCCGACTTTGCATACGTCCCTTTAACTTTACCTTTGTTCCAATTTTCATTTCAGAAACTTTCTGTGCTAATTCGTACCAGCAAATACACGGGATGTAATCCGATCTTTTATGTTCATTAACTGCAATATAGATTTCACAAACCGTTTTTCCCAATGGGGTTTTTCTGAGAACCGGTTTTTTACAAATATAGCCTTCCATTTCTACATTATTAATAAGAAGTTTTCCTTCCATTCCAATGCTATCCGATTCCAGATACAAGAATACTTTTTTTCTTCCGTTTATTCTTCCCCACCTGGACCGGAATTTTCCTGAAACTCTTACCCAACTCCACTCCCGGAATGTATCTTTGAATTTCTCCGGGATTTCAACAATAATATCGTCCGGTGTACCGCTGTTCCGGTCGCTTCTGATTGTCAGAAAACTTTTCCCTTTGCTTGGCTCGAACTCAATACCTTTGGAATCAATAACGAATCCGGTCAACATCGCTTTGTTTAAATTTCCCATTTCTCTTCCTTTTCTTTTTTTTGATGTCATGCATAAAATCATTGATTTTGAGCAGAATTGCTAATCCTGCTGTGCTCATCAGCATGTAGTCAAGAACTACGATTTCCATTGCATCGAAATCTGTAGTTACCCACATTATTGTGAAGAAAACTATTGACATTCCAGCAATTCCGAATACTGCAAGCCCCTCTAAGAATGCTCTCATTTTTCTCCTTTCCTTAGTAACCCCATCGCCAATACCGTAGTAAGCAAGGCGATGATTGCCAAATCTTTGTTTCTTGCTTCTCTCTCAAGATCTTCAATGATTTCAGAAGCAAGTGTTTTTCCGATTTCTTTTGTGATTTTTGACATTAAAAATGCCCTCCTGTGATTTTATTTGTCAAATACAGGAAGGTATGATATAATCTACCTGTATTTAACTTACCGAAACTAAGTTAGATACGAGCTCCGGATGGTGTTCCCGCACCGCCGGGGCTACCTTATATCCTAAATGCCTAACATGGCAGCCAGTACGTTCTTATCAACATAATCGCTGTCGACCGCATTCAGAAAAGCTTCGACGGCTTTTAATCTGCCTGCCATCATGGCATATTCTTCTTCAGCTGTCTCCGGGATAAAATCCACGGAGCTTTCTTTTTCTACAGCCATCACTTTTTATCCTCCTTTTCACAGTATGGACACGGAGCATCGAGCAAAAGATTGTTCAAAGCTTTTTCAGCAGCTTTAAAGTTTTCTTCCATATCCGATGCAATTTCAACAATCCAATAATATGTACTGTTATTTTTTTCTTTGACGCTAACACAAATTCCGGAATATTTTCCATAATCAGTTGTGGCATATGTATAAACTTCAAACTTTACTTCCTTATAAGTTTCGCGTTGTGCCCTGCGGCACATCCCGTACAGCGTATCTGCGTACAGGCTAAATTTCTCTGATTTTGTCATCTGTTTGCCCCCATCCCGGCATTCACTGCCTTAAAAATCATCTGCTTTGTTCTCTCTTCTCCAAACGCTTTGGAAAAGGAACTGTAGGTACGAGATATGATTTCCGAAAGATCGTGGATAACTTCATTTCCCGCGCCATTGATTGACACGTTTCCTTTTTCACATTTAATCATCTGGGTTTACCTCCTGATTGTGTGTCTGATCTATTCAGTGTCGCTGTTGGTCGCACACTCCATTACTGATTTCCCATCGATATTTGCAATATGCACTACTCTTTTTCTACTCGCAGAAGAGTTTTCTAAATGAATAGCACTGAGGTCTTCATTAACCGCATATGGTTCGGAAACAAATATTCTATTTTCCTGAAGCAGGAGATCTATTCTTACATGGTGTTCATTGACACAGCCAAGAATAATTACCGGTTCTTTTTCTTCATTCGTATTCGTGAGTTCTATGTCCTCAATTCTAAATCCGATAAGTGAATGAAAAATTTCAACATTATCGCCCCAAAATGTGTAGCTATCAATATGATTTTTCATTGCCTTCTCCTTTTCTTACATCGTCACCTGTGCATTACAGTCACGAATCAGCATTTTCGTATTCATGCAAGGTTCCCACTCTTTGATATAGCAAACTGCTTCCATATATTTCAGCTTCGGAATGTTGTTTCTGGCGTTCACATCAAAATATGTTTTAATGTCACGGTTGCACTCTGCGAATACTTTCTTTCCGATCTCCGCGTAAGCATTTGACTTCTTGCCGCCAAGGTTTTCGATAACCACCTGCGACACCAGATCTCCAAGGTGTTTCTGCTGACCATAATCAATAGTCATTGTATTCTCAAGTTTTTCAATTCTTTCCTCATGGTCTTCATTCCCGCGAGCAAGCAACTGAATCTGTTCCGCGACTGTCATCGGCTTCTGGTAGGAGCCTGTCTTGCGAATTGTTGGAAGGACTTCATCCATGACCCACGACTCGAATTTCTCTGCCGATGGAAGTTTGGACTTCATGATAAGTCGGTACAAATCTCCCTCATTTATGTATGACATTGACTGAATGCCACTAGATGTAGGGGTGTCACGTTTTGTTACTCCCTTGCAATGGTCGAGAATAGCTTTTCTTGGATTGCTATATCCGAGTGCCTTTGCTACATCGGTTCCAACAAAATACGGTTTGCCTTCAATTTCCACCGTCCGGATTTCTCCGAACTCTTCCGAATTAAAAATCTGTAATTCGTTCATCTTCCTCTCCTTCCTTAATCACTTCTTATTGATTCCTGATCTTTTTTACAGGCTTCACATTCCTCTGTATCAATAATCGCTCTTCCATACCAAAGTAACTGATCCTGTTTTTTTTCTGGTAGTTTATTAAAACGTTCTACCATTTTTTTAAACGCTTCTCGTCTATCATCTGTCATTTCTCTCGCTCCTTTCCGTATCACTTGTGTGATTATAATATATCACTAGTGTAATATTTTGTCAAGTGTAATATTACATTTTTATTGACTTTTTATCACTATAGTGATATTATAATATTGAAAGGAGGGATAAGCATTGGAAACAATAAATGAAAGAGTTTCGATTCTTCGCAAACAATTAGGAAAGAATCAGAAAGACTTTGCCGAAACACTTGCGATTAAACAGGCTGCATTGTCCATGATTGAGAACGGTCAACGTGATCTATCCGAGAAAAACATCAAACTGATATGCGCCAGTTACAACGTCAATTATGACTGGCTTGTAAATGGGATCGGGAATATGTTTCGAAGTGATGACGATGGTGATGCGCAGGCTATCGTCGATTCGGTAATGACCGGAGACAACGAATTTGCTAAGAAGATTCTTGTGAAATTTGCAAAGCTCAGCGAAGAACGTTGGAAGCAGCTCCAAGAAATCCTAACAGAGCTGGAAGAGAATTAAGCAAAAGGGCCGGAGGCGAAAATCTCCGGTCTTTTTATATTTTTACTATGCTGTTGCGATTTTAAGTGGTATAATATATAGAAAATTACGAAGGAGGATTTAGTATGATTTGGATTATCATTGCTATCGCGGTATTTATTTTCTTGAATTATCTTTTTAACAATCAACAAAAGCAACAAATAAAAGAAACTATTTATACAGAAAACATAATGGTAGATGGTGTACCAAGAACTGTCCAAAAGTTGAAGTGCCCACATTGTGGGAATACAGACCTCGGTGTTCAATTAACAGAGTCACCCGATTTCGTACATATGGCAACAAAGAAAACTGCAACCGTATATTCTCATACCAATAAAAGAGCCGTTTGCAATAAATGTGGTACAAGTTTTGATGTTGTAAAAAGAGTCACTCCTGTTATGAATTTCTTTATATCTCTTCTCATAACTCCATTAATTTGCTTAGGTCTCTTTTTAATTTATGATGTTATTAGCATTATTCTTATGATTATATAATGATCAAGCCGGGGAATTTATCCCCGGCTCTTTTATCTTATTCTTTCAAATAGAGGTACATTAGCAACTTATAAACCCTTTTCAATATGTGTTCATCATTAACTTTATCTAAAAGTGCAACTATTCTTTCTTTATAGCCCATACATCATACCTCCCGATCAGCTTTATACAACAATATATGCTCGGTTAGTGGGAAATATTCTTCCGAACATCTGTTCTGATTTGCATTATATTCCCACCTCAGTGTAATAGTACGGACTGTATCAAATATTCGCCCTCGGGAATTGCCAGAGATATGTCAAAATCTGTGTGTTTTTAAACACAAACTTCGCAATCGCAGAAAAAATTATGCTTTTGCAAACTAAAATTGTGATATATCGCACTGGGACATTGGCATGAACTATGCGGCATACATCTGAAAAATGCCCCTGAGTTGTTTCCAAGTGCACACTTTCATGCACTTCCGGTAATTCAATAAACACCGAATGAATGTCAATATTCAACAATACAAATGCAAATATTAGTATTAAAATTGTTTTCGTTCTTTGCTTCACAAAATCACCCATCTTTTTTCAAGGCTGACTGCCGGATTTTCAAGTGCTTTTTATCACAGGAGAGCAACTTTAAAAGATTTCCAGCAATTCAGCCCATTTACAGTATTAAACTGCTGTAGTATAATGTTTGTATAAACATCATCTACGTTATATATTCTACAACACTTCACCGCAAATATGGATAAATTGAATAAAAAGCGTGTTTTGTCATAATAAAAAGCGAAAATATTAAAGGGCGTGATACGAATGAGGATAGCAATACTTGATGATAACCAGCTTGATATTGATTATTTCAAGATGAAAGTGGAAACATTCCTAAAAGGAAAAGGTGATAGAACGTATCAGATTTCGGAATATGCTTCCGGCGTTCCTCTTGTGGATGACGTAAAAGATGGTGAATGGTTTGATTTGATCGTGCTGGATATAATTCTCAAAGATGGCGAAAACGGCATTGACGTAGCTTACAAATTGCGTGAATCCGGTTATTCCGGAAGTCTGATGTTCTGGACGGCTCACAGTGATTATATGCGTGATGCTTTTGATGTTCGGGCAACTCAGTACGTCATCAAAGGACATGAAAACGGAAGGGTTTACTCTGTGGTTGATACCACGCTCGGCAGATTGGAAGAGCGGATGCTCACCGTCAAATTCAAAGAAGATTTTTACCGGGTTTTCTTCCGCGATATTGAATACTTGGAAAGCCGTGGGCAGTTGTGCATTATTCATTGCACTGACGGGAATCAATACGCGTTCTACCGCCGACTGCATGAACTGGAAAAAATTCTGGATCGCCGTTTTGTCCGCTGTCACCGCAGTTATATTGTAAACATGGACTATATTTCGGACATCGAAGATAATATTAGAATGATATCTGGAGATATTGTTTCCGTAGCTCAGAGCCGGAAACGTGAAATAGAAAAAATATATCAGGAATATATTGAGGAATGAAAAAGAGTCGGGTTTTTAGGCCCAACTCTTTTTTGACTGTCTGCTCATACTGCTGTTGATAGCCACCGGCATACAGCTCTTTCATTCCTGTACGGCAGAATCAGTCTGCACTCTTCACTCTTTACTTGTGCAACTACTGATAGTATACCTCACTTTATTTTAAAGCGCAATAAGATCTTTCCATACTGCCGCATCGCAGATTCCGTCCTGTTTCATTTTTCTGGACTTTTTGTACTGATTCAATGCATAGATAGTATTCGTGCCGGCAGAACGGTCAAGAGTAAGTGCTTTTCCATCCTTGCCCTTAAATCCCCGGGCTACAAGAATTTCCTGTAAGAGAAGCACGGAAAGCCCATTACTTCCGTTTTTTACTGTTTCTGGTGTGAACATATATTTGTCTCCTTTCTGAGCTACCGGTGTTTTTGTGTCAGTAGTTAACTTACTAAAATCAATCCCTTTTCCTGTGAATCTCAGGCGGTGTGTCCAACCGTGAGAATAGAGATACCAGTTTTGTACCCTAATTTCATTCCCGGAATCATCGATAGTGTTCGTGGTCCCTTCAGAACTACGGGCATGGACGATTCTATTTTGATCAACAGCC
>ERZ808286.401-NODE-401-length-29041-cov-4.023184_pt1 | contig 29041 bp, 29 predicted proteins | sample MGYA00521276_ERZ808286 | MGnify/ENA primary metagenome ERZ808286 (study PRJEB31516, sample SAMN03275607) | gut metagenome | biome: mammalia-associated habitat; material: feces | host: Papio cynocephalus | place: Kenya | collected 2012-08-01 ... | reverse complement strand
TTATTATGACAAAAAAAATGAAAGGATAATTTTGTAAAATCCTTTCATATATTGGTTTTTTATGTCAGTTGCTCCTTATAGCTGAAACAAGTAAATCTTGATCTCTAAGCAGCTTTCCTGCTCCAAGAATTGTCACATCTTCTGGATTGTCTGCAATTATAAATGGATAGGACAAATTCTTCTTTAAAAATTCATCAAGTCCAGTCATTTTTGCAACTCCGCCAGTGAAGACAATGCTATTATTTATAATATCCGAAGTTACTTCTGGTGGAAGTGTTGCGATTGTAACTTCAATCGTTCTTACAATTTCCTCAAAGAAAGCTTCCAAAACAGGCTTAATTTCTGCTGAAGAGATGACTTTTGTAACAGGTGCTCTTGTGCTTAGATCTGTGCCCATAACTTCCATATTAAGCATGTCATTTTTGTATAATGACCCGACTTCGTTCTTTATTTTTTCAGCAGTTGGAACGCCGATTAAAACTCCGCCGTTATTTTTCTTTGAAAGAGCGATTGTGTTTGAAATTTCAAGGTCCATTGCTCTTCCTCCGATTCCGAGAGTCACGCCTTGCATAAGAGAGTTAAGATTGATTGCTGCAATATCTGTTACAGATCCGCCAATATTGACAACGATGCTTGCCTTTGATGAAGAAATATTTTTTCCCGCACCATAAGCTGAACATAAGATTGAAGGAACAAAGTCGATATCCAAGAATCCTACATTTTCAAAAAGTCTTCTGTAAAGATTCTTTTCCTCCTTTGTAACTCCGCAATGTACTAAAACTACTGCAGTAGATCTATTTTTCTTAAATCCAATTTTCTCAAGGAAATATTTGAGCATAATCTCAGCATATTCGAAGTTTTCGATAACTCCGTTTGAAACTGGATTGAAAACTTCCACGCTTTCCGGAGTCTTCCAAACAAGTTTTTTTGCTTCGTCTCCAAGTGCTTTTACTTTATATACGCCCTTGCTTTCCTCAACAGCAACCATTGTTGGCTCTTTTAGAATATATCCCTGTTTGCGGGCATATATCGTTGTGTATGAGCCACCCAAATCTATTGCATAATCGTACATTTCTACCTCCTCTATGCCAACTCGACATTTACCATAGTTTTATCTTCAATGTTAAATTGAATTACATCTCCCTTTCTGCATCTCAAGAGTTCATATATCAAATCATTTCTGCTTGTCAAAGCTCTTTCGATTTCATTTATCGTAACAGACAAGATTATATCTCCAAACTCAAATCCAAGCTCTTCATTCTTCGTTAATACTTTCAGCCCTTCTTCACGAGAATATAAAAGATCTTGGCTTAAATAGTATTTTCCATAAAAATATTTTTGATTTCCGCTAAAACAATCCTTCATTACATCAGCTTCATAGCAATCGATCACAGCGATATCGAAGTAGTCGATTGAGTAAAGCTTCACTAAATCCCCCTCTCCTTCGTTACTCTCAATTAAATCATCTAAAACAAGTGTGGCTGAGTAAATTGGAATCGCATAGTTTATTGCCCATGCGTCTTCGGACGACCCGAGCGTTGGCTGTCCAACAAGATATCCACTGCTATCAAACAATCCTCCGCCTGAGTTTCCTCCTGCGATTTGGATTTGAATTGGAATTAGATATTCATAAACATTGGAAAGCACTTCAACTTCACGAAATCCCTCTTTAATTGTATCAACAGTGTAACTGTAATTTAAGGCTGAGTCTGAAATTGTTCCGGTTGTTACAGTGTTTTGATTTTCAATCTGTTTTGGAGAGCCGATGACAAATGCTCTTTCTCTATCTTTAAGCTTGTCTTTATCATAGCATGCGATTGTTCTATCTTTCATTCTGACCCAATCAATGTTTTGGCTAACATATAAAATCGCCTCGTCTAAATATGGGTCGCTCCAAAGCACTCGTGCTGGATATGGCAGTGTCGTTCCATATCTTTCTGTGTTATCATATTCGTTTGGATAGACATCAACTGTAAACTTAGTCACATCCTCTCCATAAATTTCTTCGATAACGTGATAGTTTGTTACAATATAACTTCCCTCTACAATAGTTTTGCCTGTTGCATATTCATAGTCCTTTGATGCAACGCAAACTCCACTTCCGAGCCACGCACTCGTGTCATTCACTGTAACTATAATCGACACACACGCATCTTTATAAAACTCGCTCAGTCCTGCGATATTTAGGTTATTTTCCTGCGCAATATCTGTGAGGCAAAAGCCCTCATGATCTGCTGTTAGCTCAAGGGCGCTATCCAAGTTAGGGTCATAAGTTGGCTCGTCATAATCTTTTACAAGAAGGTGAATAAGATAGTAAAATCCGCCAACAACAGCGCCAACGACAATAATAAATGCTAAAACTAACGAGCTAAACATTGTTTTAATATTCTTTCTTGCCATTCCACTCCTTTTTTCACCTTATAAAATTAATTAAATAATTTGAAGGTTTTTCTTGAACACCTTTCTGTAATCTTGAGCTACGCTCATTCCCTGCATAATATCATATGTTGCATCTCCTGAAGCAATTGTTTTCATAATAATTGAATCGCCAAGGATATCGCAAACGATATCGTTAACAAGTTGTTTCTTTGAAGAATTTAGTGCAACTGCAAGTCTTACAATAACTCCAAGCTTTCTTACTGCATCCAAATCTTCTTCTGTTACAACATCTTTGTATTTCATCCACTCTGCAAGTGAGAAGTTGTCTGGTCTTTGACACATAATGATAAATCCTGCAAGCAAGATATCCTTTTGACTAGCTCCGCTAATTCCAGAGTTAAGAAGTGTGTACAAGCCATACTTTTCAAAGTCTTTGTAATTTACAACTTTGCCACAATCGTACATATATGCCGCTATTCTCATAGGTTTTACATACACTCTTGGGAGCTTATGCATAACCTTTAATTGCTTAAATAATATTGTAGCCATATTGTAAACTTTTATGTTGTTTGAGTCCTCTCTCTTGTGAAATTCATAGTAATTATCAAATGAATTTCCGAGGATATCAGCATATTTTTCTTGTGGCTCGCCATTAAGGTTGGAAAGAACAATTCCATTCAAGATATCTGCGTCAGAAATGATTATTTCTCCAAACTTTCCAACTTCGCAGCAAGCTTCAATGATTGCAAGTCCTGAAAGAAGTGAACTGATATCTCCTCTCATGCCTTTAATTTTGTTAACTTTCTCTAAATCCAATCCTTTGATGAAAGCAAAAGCATCTTTTGCTGATTTTTCATCGATAACATAGTTGTTATCAATATCAATTGGATAGTGAGCTATTTTCTTTGTGAGTCTTCCAAAGTTAATGAAAGCATCTCCAGTTCCAACGAGGCTTTCTCCGCCTTCGAATGACAAACCTTTTTGAGCAGCAAGTTCGCTCTTAACTGTGTCAATCATTTCTTTAACGCTGCCCTTTGATTTAAGACTCTCAGTTCCGCAAGGGATAACTACACTCTCTAGGATTGTTCTACGATTGTACTTTTGCACATATGTAGCATATTTGTCAATGTAAATTCCGACAGCTTTTGAAGCGTCAATTGAATTGCTCATTGAAAGGAATAAATCTCTGAAAGTCTCCTCTTCTGAAAGAATATTGAAAGCAACTCCTGTGTTGTTGTAAAGTTCTTCAAAGAATCCCTTTTGATTTCTTGCTTTTGAGACATAATTCTTTGCAACTCCAACAATTTTTTCAACTCCATATCCCTGAATCATCTCTCTGTAAATTGTCAAAATTGAAACAACTTTGGAAACAGTTTTTGGCTTAATCAATTGGTCGGTGAAAATATCTTCTCCGATTGGGAAAGCATCAAAATTTTCCTTGATAATTTGATATCTGCCGTGTCTTGACTCGAATACAACAAGTCTTGTTCCAAGTTCTTCGATTGATAATATTGCAACTCTATCCATGTATCCCTCCTAGTCCAACTTTATTGCCTGCATTGGACAGCTTGCTTCACAAGCTCCACAATGAACACATTTATTTTTGTCGATCTCTGCTTTGCCGTCCTTATCAAACGAAATTGCACCCATTGGACAAATAGCAACGCAGGTTCCACATGATATACATTTTTTCTTATTTACCATATAAATTCTCCTACGCATGCATTATATCATAGAAAAATATTTTTGTAAACTATTTTTTCTGCTTTTTAAATACTTTTATAAATTGAAAAATCCCTAAAATACAGAGAAAAACACCAAATAAAATTTTGAGGATTTTTCCGTCCATAGTTGTTGCAATTAGCGACCCTAAAATTGAGAAAAAAGTGCCCCCTAAAATCAGCGGAATTATCCCATCAAATCGGAGCAAATTATTCTTCATATGAATGAATAAAGAGAAAAGCGCCATGACCAAAAAAGAGAGCAAATTTATGCCTTGACAAAGGCTTTGTTCCATGCCTAAAAATATCGATAAAAGAGGAATGAGAAGGGTTCCTCCGCCCATTCCCATGCCTCCAAAAACGCCTCCAATTAAACCAAAAAGCATGTAGAAAAAGTACGTCATATTATCATCCTAACTCCTGCAAAAATCATTAAAATTGAAAACACAATTGCGACCACTTTTGGGGGCAAAATTTTGAGTAAAAATGACCCAATTATCCCCCCGATTATGACTCCTCCACCGACCAAACACAGAAGCAAAGACTGGACTTTTCCGTTAAATACATAGATTATTGTGCTGAGCAAACTTAAAGGGAAAATTATGCTAATTGCAGTTGCGTGCGCTTCCTTTTCTGGATACTTCAAAATGTTCTCTAAAACTGGCACGCAGACCATTCCTCCTCCACCTCCGAAAAAGCCATTGATTATTCCAATTATTCCACCTAAGAAAAATAGAAAGCTGTTCTTTTTTAATTTTTCTCCCGCTTTTTTCTTTTTATTTTTCCCTTTCTTGGCAATAACTTCTTTAGGACTTTTTCCCTCGTTATCTGCCTTTTTTGCTACTTCTCCTTGATTTTTATTCTCTTTCTCTGCATTTATTAGGTTTTTCATATAAATATTATTTATAAAATTAAAAAAATTATTTGATTATTCAATTTAAATGTTGTATAATAAACACGTATAACTTTACTTAATACTTAAAAGGTGAACTATGAAAAAACAAAAATTACTACCTAAAATTTTTCTTGCATCAATGCTTTTAGCTCTTCCTGCTTGCGCAGGTTTTGGTTTAGTCGCTGCAACATCTCACGCGGACACTGCAATCACTGGATCATACTCTGAGCAAATCACAGTTACAAACGGCTCATTCAACAGCTCCAGCTCATCTTACTCAAGAAATGATGTAACAGGTTGGACAAGAATTAAGGGTGACGGAAGAGCTACAACAATGATCATTGATACAGGTTCTAGCTTTACTAAATCAAGAAATACACCTTACTACTTGTCATGCGACAACCCTGGATCATCAAATCCAAGTGACAAGAAGATTTTAATGGTGAACTCTGCCCTTAAGAGTGGTCAAACAAATGGATACACTAATGAAGGATACAAGTCCAACGACATTACTCTTAGCGCAAACTCATACTACTCACTACAAGTAGCAGTTAAAACAAAATCTTTCAACGAGGCAAGCGAGTTCGCTTCCATGTATCTCACAGGATTAAAGGATGCTGACGGAAAAGATGTTAAGATGGCATTTGAAAGAAAGTCTGAAGGAGAATGGACAAACTTCTATTTCTTTGTTGCTACTGGCGATGAGTCACAAACTGTTTCTCTTCATCTCTGGCTCGGAACTGAAGAGCTCAAATCATATGGTGTTGCATTCTTCGACGATGTTTGCTTAAAGAGATACTCTGCAAACGCTTTCTATGAAGTTTTGGAAAGAAATCACGCTGATTATAACTCTGTAGACTGCACTGCAAAATATGTAAAAATTGAAACAGCAAGAAGATTAATCGATACGACAGGATACAACTTCGACTTTGAAGAAGATAAAACTTCTGATCCTTCTAACCTCCCTGGCTGGAAAGTTGTAAATTCTGAAACAACTTCAACAAAAGCATACGCTGAACCACTCAGCATGGAATCAAGGGAATACTTTGAGAGCAAAACTGGAAAATCATATCCCGGAACAAACTATAAAAATAACAATAAACAATCTATGGTTCTTTGGACTGAAGAGGCTGCTTCGATCGCTATTGAGTCAAAAGAGCTTCCTATTAGCATCCATGAATGCTACAAAATCACAGCTTCAGTGAGAACAAACCTTGAATCAGGTGCGTTTAAACTTAGAGTTAAGGAAACAGACTCTATTTACAACTCTTTCCCTGGAATTAAATCAAGCTACACACTTCACACTGGCGAAAGCACTGAAATAACATCAACTTCAAGTGATGAATATAACAACAACTATCAAGAAGTTAATTTCTATGTTCAAGGACACAACTTATATAACTCAGCAGTTAAGATTGAGCTTGCTTTAGGTTCAAGTGAAACTGGAGCTTTGGGATACGCAATTGTTGACGATATCACAGTTGAAAAAGTTGCTTCAAGCGACCTTCCTTCACAAAATGTACTTTCACTCTTGCCAACAAAGTCTAGCGATACAATTTCAAATGGAATGTTTAACTTCGTTTCAACAACTGACGATAACTTATCGTATCCACTACTGCCAGCTAACTGGACTGTTTCACAAGACGAAAACGAATACACGAGCGCTGGGATTATCAACACATATTCCGCTTACTATGCTGAATATTCAACAGAAAGTTGGGGAAGCTTACCAAACCCTGCAAAAATCACAGGCGCACCAGTTGATGAGACTAAGTCAAACAACGTGTTTATGTTCTGGAGCGGATTATCTGCATATCAATCAATTAAAAACACAGATGCATTCTCAATTTCAGCAAACTCATACTATGATTTGTCTTTCCAATACAAGACATATACTGGTGGACTAACAGTTGAGCTTATCAACGATGACGGAGTTGTACTCTTCAGCGATGAAAACATCTCAGCTCAAGCTTCTTGGGACACATATCATGCATATATCTACACTGGCGAGGCATCTCACTCAGTTAGACTTGTTGTTCACTTCGGAACAGAGGAAGAACCTCAAACTGGATATGCCTTCCTTGATAACGTTAAAATTGATTCATCAACAGAGGCTGTTTATAGTGCTGCTCCAAGACACATTGATATGTCAAACCTACTTTTAAATCTAGACGCTTATGGCAAAGTTAACTCAAATATAACTGAGCACCCTGCTTTCTCAGGATCAATCACGAATGGAACAGATGCTGAAGGCGGAGTTATTATCGGAAATGGGAATACTTCATTTACAGACCAAAACAATAACCCAATTGATAAAAATCAAGATCTTCCAAACAATGTTTTAGTTTTAAGAGTTGGCGAAGGTGCTTCATACAAATTATCTTCAAAATATAAACTTGATGTCGAAAAAGATAAATACTATACTTTGAAATTCAAAGCTTTAACAAACTACTTCCCTATCCTTGAAGATTTACCTGAAAAGGACGAGGACGGAAATGTAATCGAATATAACTATGGGCTTTCAGTTGGACTTAGCACATTTGACAAAGTTTCAAAACTCACATGTAACGATGGCTGGACAGAATACACTATTGTATTTAAGTCAACAAAGTCTGAATCAGCTACACTTGATTTTGGCTTGATCTCAAACAACGCTAATATCTACGGAACAGCATTCATTACAGATATTGCATGGGCAGAAAGTGACGAAGCAACTTACACTTCTGCAGAAAGCAAATCAGATTACAACAAAACACTTTTCACTACTACAACAAGCGAAGAAGTAAGTGACGATGATAACACTGATGACGATAACAATAACACTGACGACAGCGACACTTCTTCATCAGATAATTACACTTGGATCTTAATTCCATCAATCATCACTGCTGTTGCTGTTATTATCGCAGTTGTAGGAACACTCCTTAGAAAGATTAAACTTGGAAAGAAAATCAAAGATGCTAAGGACAAGAAGATTGCAAGCAAAGAATATGATAGAAAAGATAAACTTGACCAAACATATGTTAAAAATCAAGCTAAGAAATTAAAGGACGAAGAAATTGCTAAAGTTGAAAAAGATATCGAAGTCTTGACAAAAGACCTTGAAACATTGGAAGCTGAGCACAAAGAATATATCGAAAATGCTAGAAAAGAAAATGGCGGAAAGGTTACAAAGGAAATTGAGAGACAATTCAAACTCTACTCTTCAAAGAGATCAAAGCTCACAGATAAACTTCAAAAAGCAAATGAAAATCTTGAAACAATTAAATCTCCAGATTATCTATTAGTTCTTGAGAAAAAGATTGCAAATCAAAATAAAGACGTAGAAAAGAAATCTAAAAAAGATTTAAAGGCTAGTCCTAAAAAGTAAAATTAATACAAAAAAGCACTAAGATAAGTTAGTGCTTTTTTTACAAATTGAAAACAAAATTTAAAATAGTTTCTTAATAAAAAAAAGATTGGATAGTCCAATCTTTTTTTTATTAAAAATCATCGTCCTCGTCGTCATCATCGTCGTCGAAGTCATCGTTGTCATCATCGTCATCGTCAGATTCAAGGTCGTCGTCATCTAAATCCTCAGGCATATCGTCTAAGTCTTCGTCGTCGAAGTCATCTAAGCCGCTGTCATCATATCCGCCAGAAATGAGTTCGTCTGGATCATCTGTGATTGAAGCCATTCCGCCTGTTTCCTCGTCTGGGTCAACATAATCGTCTTCGTCCTCACGGTTAGCATATAATTCCCAATCTTCTGCAAGCTCTCCATCTTCATTTTGATGTTCTTTAAGACATGTTGGGCACATAATTTCCCCTGGTTGAATATAATTTGTCTTGCAAACTGGGCAAAGCTCTAAGTCAAGGTCGCTGACATAACTTCCCTTTGAATTTAATTCAGCTTGGCAAACGCTGCAAAGTTTTTCACTCTTCTTAATAAAGTTTAATTCGCATCTAGGACATCTCTTATATTCTGGTTTTCTCATATAAACTCCTTAATCATGAAATTACTCTCTTCAATCTAAGATTCTCATTTCTCCAATGATTATACTTATATCATTGTTAAATGTCTACTATTTTTTAATATTTTTTTTAATTTTTTATTGAATATTTTCTTCTGCTTGAGACTTTCTTATATACACAGGTGTAAGTTCCCTCGCATCTATGCCTTCTTTCGTCCTTTCAAGCTCAAGAGCGTAATCCAAAAGAGTCTCACTGTCAAGTTGAATTCCTCCGTCAATATCGTTGTATTCTTCTATTAAGAACACAGATTTGCGAATGTCGATGTCATCTCCTGTAAAGGACATCTCTTCCCTTCCAACCTTGTTTCCATCTGCGTCATACTTAGCATAGAATATTCTTCCACTCAGTGCATTCATGACACAATAATGCTCTTGGCCTTTGTTTTTCTTTTGAAATACTTTTGACATTAGATCCAACGTTGAAATAGGATAAACTTTGTGGCTTGGATCTCCTGCACATAAACCTTTGACTAAAGCAGTGCCAATTCTAATCCCAGTGAATGAGCCTGGACCTATAACAACGGCGATATTCCCAACATCTTTGAAAGCGATGCCGTTTTTATCTAACAACTTGTCTATTTCCTTTAAAATATTTTCTGACTGTTTGCAGTCAGCGTCTATGCAAGAAAAGTATCTCTTTCCGTTGTAGTCTATCCCTATATATGCTTTCTTCGTCGCAGTTGATATTGCTAACATACTTTTTCTCCTATTGTGATTATTCTCTTGTTTTCGTCCTCGGCCTTTTCAATTGTTATATCAATAACATTTCCTTTTATAAGCCCCGGAACATTCTCTGACCACTCCACGACCGAAACGCCGTCCAAGCTCTTTATATCAAAATATTCCTCAAGGCCAGCCTCTATTGCCTCTTCTGCGGAGCTTAGTCTATACATATCAAAGTGATAAACAGGAAGTCTTCCGCCCTCATATGCGTTCATAATTGTGAAAGTTGGGCTTGTGACCTGAGACTTGTTCTTCAGTCCCCTAGCAAGGCCTTTGACAAAATGAGTCTTGCCAGCTCCTAAATCCCCATGAAGAAGGATTATTGTCCCACTCTTAATTTTTTTTGCCATTTTTTCGCCAAGTTTTATTGTGTCACTGACACTTTTTGAAATTACCTTTTCCATGCTACACCTTCTCTTTTATCATGAGCGCTCTCACTTTTCTATATATAATGTAACAAATCATACACATGAGAAGTCCAACGCATATTCCTGCGATAACATCAGTGAGATAATGTGCTCCGAGATACATTCTTGACAAGAAAACTAGTCCTGCATAGAGCAGCATTGATATTAATGTTCCATATCTAATGAATTTATTCTGGGATTTTTTGAAAACAAAGACTGTGACGAAAAACGCAATTATTGTGACCGAAACGGAGTGCCCGCTTGGAAAACTATTTCCGAGTGCACTTGTCAGCATCTGTATATCAGAAAAAGCTTCATAAGGCCTTGCGCGGGCAACAATGAGCTTAATTATGTAGTTTAATCCAACGCCCACGCCATAGGTTATCCCAAAAATAGTGGCATAGCGCTTGCTGTACATAAAAATAATAATAAAAGCAATTAGAAAACCAACCCAGCTTCCTAATAATGAGATTATTCTAAAAAATACTGTCCATTCCTGACAAGCACCAGCTTGAAGGAACTCAATAATCTTTGCTTCAAATTCCATACGCTTATTCTACCACAATTTGACAATTTAAGTCAATTATATCCAATTATTTAAGACAGGAAAGACTAATTCCGTCCTCCAAATCGAGCAAAATTGTGTCAAAATCTTCATCCGTCGTTATTTTTTCAATAAATTCCCTAAGTCTAAGTATAATTGTTCTGTGCTTATGCTTTGGATAATCGTTTCCCTTCACCCAGCCATGATAATAGATATCATCTGCCATTAAAATTCCGCCCTTATTTAGCATTTTCTTTAAATGTGGAAGATAGAAAAGATACTGACCTTTTGGTCCGTCTAGGAAGATAAAATCATATTTATTTCCCTCAGCTTCAAGCTTTTCTATAACCTCACCTGCGTCGCCGCAGATGACTTTTACTCTCTCTTCAAGTCCCGCTTGTTTAAAGTTCCCAGCTGCCTGCTCGCATTTCTTTTCATCCTTCTCAATAGTTGTAAGAAATGCGGAAGAATTTTCTAGCATAAGTGTTCCCGAATATCCAAGGCAAGTTCCTATCTCAAGGATCGTCTTTGGCTGCTGGTCTTTTATAACTTTACATAAAAAATCGGCGCTCTTATCCCTTAAGATAGGCACCCAATTTTTTCTTGCAAAGTCTTTGAGCTCTTGCTTATTCATACTAGTCCAAAAGAACGATTGTAAGGATCATAGGTCTTCTCTTCGTTCTTCTAAATATAAAGTTAGAAACGTTTCTTCTGATAGTGTTCTTTATAACTGAAGGCTCAACTGCTCTTAAGTCTTGTTCCTTTAGCGATGCGATTATAGCAGCTTTAGCGTCAGCAACAAACTCCTCTGACTCAGCTTCATATACAACACCTCTTGTGATAATAAATGGATCGCTTGTAACTGTTCCTGAAACGTTGTTGATATTTACTACAACAACACAGATTCCGTCTTCAGAAAGCTGTAATCTTTCCTTAAGAACGTTACTATCCATATCCCCAATTCCAATTCCGTCAACAAGTCTTTGACCTGCTGTCACATATCCTGTTTGACGCATTGAGTTTGCTGACAATTCAACCTGAGCTCCAAGCGATGGAAGGATTATGTTTCTCTCTTCCATTCCTAGTCTCATTGCTAAATCCTTATGTGTTTTTAAGTGTCTAAATTCACCGTGAACAGGCATAAAGAACTTAGGCTTAACTAAGTTGTGCATAAGCTTCAACTCTTCTTCACAAGCGTGTCCTGATACATGGACTGCAGCAAGTTCGTCATAGATTACGTCCGCACCAAGTTTGTACAAAGCATTAATAACGTTGTAAACTGACTTCTCATTTCCTGGAATAGGAGATGCTGAGAAAACAATAAGGTCGTTTTGTCTAAGTTTTATTTGCTTAAATTCGCCCATTGCCATTCTTGTAAGAGCGCTCATTGGCTCCCCTTGGCTTCCAGTTGTTACAATCAAGAGTTCCTTGTCTTCATATTTATTGATGCTGTCAATATCGATGATATTTTTGATGTCATATTTAAGCTCACCAATCTTCATAGCAACTTCTGAAACATTGATCATGCTTCTTCCAGTGAAAGCGACTTTTCTCTTGTATTTTTCAGCTAAATCAAGGATTTGTTGCAATCTGTGGATGTTAGATGCAAAAGTAGCAACAAAGAGTCTCTTTTCTTTATTCGCCTCAAAAATCTTGTCCAAAGTTACTCCAACAGATTTTTCGCTCATTGAAAAACCTTTTCTGCAAACGTTAGTACTTTCGCAGAGAAGTAAATTTACTCCTTTCTTCCCTAATTCACCAAATCTAGCGAGGTCTGTTGTCTTTCCGTCTAAAGCTTCATAATCGACTTTAAAGTCCCCTGTGTGAACAATATTGCCAACTGGAGTTGATATGCAAAGAGCAAGCGCTCCTGCGATTGAGTGATTTACATGAATAAACTCGATTGTGAAGTTTCCAAGCTTAAGCACATTTTTAGCCTTAACAGAAACAGCTTTGTATTTAACTTTTGGATATTCCTTCATCTTGCTTTCAACTAATGCAAGTGTCAGTCTTGATCCATAAATTGGAACGTTTAAACTTTGCAATACAAAAGGAAGGGCTCCGATGTGATCTTCGTGTCCATGAGTTAGAATAATTGCCTTAACTTTGTCCTTGTTTGCAAGTAAATATGAGATGTCTGGAATAACGATATCAATTCCTGGAAGGTCATCTCCTGGGAATGTTAGTCCTGCATCGATGACAATAATTTCATCTTCATATTCAATGGCGGTCATGTTTTTTCCGATTTCACCTACTCCGCCCAAAAAGGTGATTTTTACTTTACTATTCATTTTTCTCCTTTTATTAATTTCATACAAAAAACATAATGTCTCAACATTATTAATTTTCTCTTCAAATATTGCTAAATTTTATAACAAATATTTTGTTTTTTCTATCGTATCTTGTTGTTCGAGTTTCTTTGGAGTTACAACTGTGTCAGCGTCAACATAGTATCTCATCCCTTGACTGCTGAAGAACATAACCATTTCGAACATGTTATTAAGACCATAATATAGAGGGATAAACACAGCGGCAGAAACAACGCCAAATCCCATAATCAAAAAGATAAAAATCATATTTATCATAAATCCAGTTGATAAAATTCTTCCATACTTTCTTACAACTGCTTTAAATCCAATGTTGTATGATTTTACAACGTTAAAATTGTAAACAACACTTGCTGGAGCCCAGCCGGAAATGAATGTTTGAGCAATTGCTGTTGCCAAAGCGCCAACTACGATAACGATTACAGGAAGGAAGTAATCGAAAAGAGGAGCTTCGATTGTAAACAAAGCATAAGAGCCAACAACAAGGATTGCTTTCCAAATTATTGACATTAAAGTCTTTAAAATTGCATAAGCAGAAGAATGTCTTAATGTTTTAATTAAAACTGCACAATAGCTTGACTTTGTTTGACTTGACATATAGTTATACAAGCTTTCATGAACAGTGTACTTCCCTACATTCATGAGGAAAGGCCAAATAATAATCATGAGGAAAGCTAAATAAATTCCCACCCACAAATAATTAGTGAAAAGCATTGTTACACAGCCATAGCAGAAAGCCCAAACGGCAGAAAACATGCCCGCAACATTTGACCCATATAGTAGTCCCGTTGAAGGAATTGCATTCAAAATATCATTTGTCCAGTTTGCTAAAACTACTGTTCTGATTTCGTTTAAGAAAGGCATCATAAGTCCGATAACGATTCCTGTTACGATTACACTGTAAAAAAAGTATTTCCAAACTTTGCCGAAATTAGAACAAAATAATTTTAAAGAATTTTTAAATATCATTTTTTCTTCTCTCTTTGATACAGACATTATACAATATATTTATGCTATTTGCAAATGTTTTTATGGAATAAAATAGAAATTATGTCTTAGCTTCCTAAAACATAACTTCAAATATCCCTAAAAAAGACATTTTCTCCGAAGAGAAAACGCTTAGACTCTGATTTCAAGAATTTTGTATCTAGTATCTCCGCTTGGAGTTTTAACTACTACAAACTCACCAACTTTGTGTCCAAGTAAGGCTGCCCCCAAAGGTGATTCATTGCTGATAACTCCCCTCTTTGGATCGCTTTCTTGTGTTCCAACGATAGAATATTCAACGTCTTCGTCGAACTCTTCGTCATACAATTTTACTGTTGTTCCAACATGAACTTTTGAACAGTCAAGTTTATCTTTATCAATGATAATAGCTGTGAGAAGTAGGTCTTCCATGTTTTTGATTTCAGCTTCGATGATACCTTGTTCTTCTTTTGCAGCATCATATTCTGCGTTTTCTGAAAGATCCCCAAACTCTCTAGCAATTCCAATTTTCTTGATTACTTCTGGCCTTTTGACTCTCTTGTAGAATTCCAACTTTTCTTCGATTTGCTTTTTGCCTTCTGGTGTTAAATAACGTGCTTGTGCCATAATGTCCTCCATTTTTTTCTACAATATTTTGTTGATATTTTCAAAAACGCCTCAATATGTTAATATTGTTTTCTCAAATCCGCTGCGTAATTATAATACAATCGATATCGATTTGTCAAATGTTTTTTATTTTTTTCTTGCAGTTTTTGTAATATTTTATCAGATTTTAGCCCACACTACATGTGTATGGAGGTTTAAAAATGCTGACATTTTTAGCTTTTTTGTTAGTAATTCTCGGGGGAATAGACTGGCTACTTGTTGGCCTTTTGCAATATGACTATGTTGCGGGGCTTTTCGGATATCAGGCCAGTATCTTTTCAAGATTGATATATATAATTGTTGGCGTAGCCACTGTTTTTATCGTTATTAAAGCAATTATCGGCAAAGGGAAATTAAATCTTGTTGACTTCAAGTTTAAATTCGGGAAAAAGAAAAAGGAAGCTGCCGCCACATATAATATATCCTCTCCAGAGCAAAAATATAACCAAATTTCTGGAAAAGACTACAGCGAGCAGGATAAATATAACTATATGAAAGAAGAAAGCCCTTCTCATGAAGAAAAGAAGTCATCAAATAATCTCTTCGATGACATGAAAAACTAAACGATTTTAGTTAAAAAATTGAGCAACTCACAAGGCTCGCCGTTCGCCACTGGAATGAGTTTAGTTTCCTAAATGATTTTCAGGGGCGGACGGCAGTTAACACAGGACTTTGTAAATTTTTATTAGACAAAAAAAGAAAGCAGAGCTAGGCTCTGCATTCAGTTCAGGCAGGCACGTATTAACATACGTAACTGTCTGAACTGGATGCTAGAAACAACGCTCTGCAAACTTTTTTTGTCTAATAAATGTTGAGGAATTTCCTCTTAATAAGCTCATCCCCACCGTTCAATCGGTCGGTCTCTTTGAGCTTCTTTGTGTCAAGTGGAAGAATTTTAATGCCGAAGTCAACAGCTAATATGCTTGACTCCACTACTTTCGCAAAAGCAACTTCTTTGGATTTTGCTCCAAATGTTATGTATCTCAGTCCTTTACGATAACGTTGTGAAAGAGCAAACACGGAAACATCCATTTTCTTGATTGCTCCGCCATTAGAAACGACTATAATTTTGTTTCCTGGGAGAATTTGTCCTGCAAAGAGTACTTCGTCTTTGTCTTCAAGGTTGATTCCTCGAACGCCCCCTGAAATACGCCCCTGAACTGGGATTTCGCCTTTTTCAAAGTTTAATGACAAGCCAAACTTTGTCAGCATGAGGATCGTTGAGCCTTGAGTGTCATATTCAACGTTTATAACCTCATCGCCGTCGGCAAGTTTAACAACTTGATAGAGTGATTTTGAAATTATTGTGTCTTTTAGGCTAGATTTTTTAACCATACCCTTCTTTGTGAAGAATATAACTTCTTTTTCATCTTTGAGGACAAGAAGTTTGACAGCTTTTTCATAAGTTTGCACTCCACTGTCAATACTCATAAGGGATACGCCGTTATCTCGCCACTTACACTCTTTAATCTTCTCGACTGAAGTTTTAATGCAATTTCCAGTGTTCGTGAAGATTAAAATAGTGTCGGTCGTCTTGGCTTGAACAATCTGAGTTGCTACGTCAGAAATTGTTGAATCTGCTGTGAGGTCTTTGTTTGACATAGCGTAGTTTTTAGCGCTAACTCTCTTGATTGTATTTCCAGCTGTTAGGCCAATAACATAGTTGTGAACAGCGATTGGCTCATCTTTGATTTCAGCAAGCTTAATTTCTTCACCTTTGATTATCTTGCTTCTTCTCGCATCGCCATACTTTTTCTTTATTTCAAGAATTTCTCTCTTAATAACTTCAAGTTGAAGAGTTTTTGAATTTAGAATCTTTGTGAGCTCTTCAATTGTTTTCTTTAATTCCTTCAATTCTTCTTCAAGTTTTTCAACTTCAAGGTTAACAAGTCTTGCAAGTCGCATATCCAAGATTGCTTGAGCTTGTTTGTCGCTAAGTCCAAATCTCGACTTTAGCTTTGTTTTAGCCTCTGTTACATTTGCAGACTTTTTGATTATTTTAATTACTTCATCAATGTTTTTGATTGCAATAAGTAGTCCTTCAACAATATGTGCCCTATCTTTTGCAACATTGAGGTCAAATCTTGTTCTACGAACAATAACCTCTCTTTGATATTCCGTATAGTAGGAAATGATTTCCATAAGGTTTAAGAGCTTTGGCTTTCCACCAGCAATTGCAACCATATTGAAAGTAAATCCAACTTGCAGATTCGTCGATTTAAACAAAAATTCAAGCACTTTCTTAGGGTTTGCTTCCTTCTTAAGTCTAATTACAGCACGCATTCCCTTTCTGTCAGACTCATCCCTAATTTCACTGATGCAAGAAAGTTTGTCCTTGTTTTGTTCTTTGAGTTCAGCTATTTTTTGGAGCAATTGAGCTTTGTTCACCTGATAAGGAAGCTCTGTGATGATAAGACTGGTCTTGTCGCCCGTTGTTTCAATCCCCACTTTTGCACGGATAGTAATTTTGCCTTTTCCTGTCTTATATGCTGTTTCCAAGCCATCTCCAAGAATAAGCTCACCGCCCGTTGGGAAATCTGGGGCTTTAATGATGTTCATCATCTGCTCTAACTTGATATTTGGATTGTCGATATATGCAACAACTCCGTCAATAACTTCGCCTAAGTTGTGAGGCGGAATGTTTGTGGCTACACCTACAGCAATTCCTGAAGTGCCGTTTACTAATAGATTAGGAAATCTTCCTGGGAGCATATCCGGTTCTTTTAAAGTATCATCAAAGTTCAAGCTCCACTTAACAGTTCCCTTGTCCAAATCTCTGAGTAGTTCGAGGGCAAGCGGAGTCATTCTCGCTTCTGTGTAACGCATTGCAGCAGCGCTATCCCCATCGACAGATCCAAAGTTTCCGTGTCCGTCTACGAGTGGTCCTCTAAGTACAAAGTCCTGCGACATTCTCACCATAGCATCATAGACAGAAGAATCTCCATGAGGATGATACTTACCCATACAATCTCCCACAATTCTTGCGGATTTTCTGTATGGCTTATCTGGATAAAGGCCAAGCTCCATCATTGAATACAATATTCTTCTTTGAACAGGCTTAAGTCCGTCTTCAACTCTTGGCAATGCTCTATCCAAAACAACGTGTTCTGTGTATGGAATCATGGAGTCGTGAAAAACTTCTTCCAAGCTTTTGTATATAATCCCTGTGCGGCCTGTTCCACCATTATCGTCTGGAACATCCACTTGATTTTTCTTGCTGATAGGCTTAATATCTGCGCCTTCACCCGTTGGAAGAGAGGCTGCAAGATTTTGGTCATATGTCAATCCGTCGTTATCTACTTCTTTCACTTCATCCTCCTAAACGTTTTTGTAATTTTGCATAAAGGAATCTTCCCTATCGAAGTTCGCATGCTTGCTAATATATTCCTTTCTTGCGTCAATGTCGTCACCCATCCAAGTTGACACCATTTTCTCCGCTTCTGCAGCGTCTTCAATGGTCACTTGCACAAGTGTTCTCTTTTCTGGATCCATGGTTGTTTCCCAAAGTTGTTCAGGATTCATTTCACCCAAACCTTTGTATCTTTGAATCAGATATCCTCTTCCCGCTCTGCTAATTGCTTGAGGGAGCTCGTTATCTGAGTAAACATATTCGACATAGTCTTTTTTATAAACCTTATATAATGGTGGCAAGCCGATAAACACGTGTCCGTCAGTGATTAATTCTTTCATGTATCTAAAGAAGAACGTCAAAAGAATTGCTCTGATGTGAGCACCATCTTGGTCGGCATCGGATAGGATGATAACCTTGTTATATCTTAAGTTATCCAACTTGAAATCCTCTCCAATTCCTGTTTCAAGTGCAGAAATAATCGTTCTAATTTCTTCATTTGCAAGCACTTGGTCAATTCTTTTCTTTTCAGCGTTTAATGGCTTTCCTCTAAGTGGAAGAATAGCTTGAAAAGCTCTATCTCTTCCTTGCTTAGCTGAGCCGCCCGCAGAATCTCCTTCGACGATAAACATTTCGCTCTTTTCCCTGTTTCTAGACGTTGAAGCTGCGAGTTTTCCAACTAAATTGAAGTTGTCTGCGCTGTTTTTCGCTCTTGTTAAATCCTTGGCTCTCTTTGCTGCCTCTCTGACCTTTGCAGCGCCCTTGGCTTTGTTTAAGATAACTTCAATCTTTGATGCGTTTTTCTTGTCATTTACAATTTCCTGTAGCTTAGGAATAACAATTGCTTCTACTTTTGTTCTAGCCTCAGGGTTTCCAAGTTTTGTCTTTGTCTGCCCTTCAAACTGGATGTTGTTCATTTTTACAGTCAAAACAACCGTCAGTCCTTCCCTAAAATCTTCGCCAAGGAAATTTTGGTCCTTGTCCTTCAAAAATCCGCTTGACCTTGCATAGTCATTAAAAACTTTTGTGAATGCAGACTTCATTCCTGTTTCATGAGTTCCGCCTTCTGTTGTTGGAATGTTATTTACGTATGAAAATGAGTTTTCCGTGTATGAATCTGTGTATGTGAAAGCAACCTCGACAGCAAAATTTTCACTTTCGCCAGTTAGATAAATTGGCTCCTTGATAAGAGTGTTCTTTCCCTCAACCAAATAGGAAACGAAGTCAGCAATTCCACCTTCATAGTGATAGAACACTTGGTTTTTATCTACGTTGTCAATTATTTTTATCTTCAGTCCCTTATTTAAGAAAGCGAGCTCCCTTGCCTTGCGGGATACTGTTTCAAATGAGAACTTTTGGTCGCCAAAAACTCTGTCATCTGGCAAGAAAGTCACCTTTGTTCCTGTCTTCTTGCAAGTTCCAACTTCTCTTAAAGGCGTTTCAACTATTCCGCTCTTGACTTTCCCGTTAACCTCTGGCGAATGGAATCTAATATTGTATTCCTTCCCACCACGATAAACTGTGACGTCACACCACCTTGATAAAGCGTTTGTAACTGACGCACCAACTCCGTGTAATCCGCCTGAATACTTGTAGTTTGCAGTTGAAAACTTCCCACCAGCATGCAGTTTTGTGTAGACAACCTCTACGCCCGATTTATGAAGTGTTGGATGCATATCAACAGGAATACCACGGCCGTTATCCTCAACCGTCGCACTTCCGTCTTTGTTAAGTGTGATTGTAATGATATCACCATATCCACACGCAATCTCGTCGATTGAGTTATCAACTATTTCCCAAAGCAAATGGTGAAATCCCTTAACTCCTGTAGTTCCAATGTACATTCCTGGGCGCAAACGAACAGCATCCAAACCCTCTAAAACAACTATATCTTTTGAATCATATCTCTTTTCAGCCATATTTTCTCCTAAGTCAAGTCCTTATAGCTTAGTATAACACATTTTGAAAATTTATCAAATAATTTCCCTTGATTTAAGGAAAATGTATTTTTATGCACTTTTACTTATATTTATTCATTTTCAAAACCACTATTATTCCCTAAACTCATAAATTTTAAAAGACTACATAGAATAGATACAGAGGAGTTATCAATGAAAAAAATTGTATTTACAGGGGGCGGCACTGCGGGGCACGTCTATCCAATTATTGCACTACTGCCATACTTTAAGGACTATGAAATTCACTATATCGGAACAAGCGGAATTGAAAAGGACATTGTGAGCAAGTTTAGTAATATCATCTTCCACGAAATCCCAGCTGTCAAGCTCGTGCGAAAGCTCACTTTGAAAAATCTTCTCATCCCTTTCAAGCTTTGGTCAAGCATAAGAAAAGCGAAGAAGATATTAAAGGAAATCTCTCCAAACGTCATTTTCTCGAAAGGAGGATTCGTTGCTGTTCCTGTTGTAATTGCTGGGCAAAAATTAGGTGTTCCAATTGTCAGCCATGAGTCGGATCTAAGCATGGGACTCGCAAACAAGATTATCTTAAAAAGATGCAATGCGATGTGCACTACTTTTCTAGAAACAACAAAGGGAAGGAAGAAATGTGTTTATACAGGTCAACCTATAAGACAGGAGCTTTTGGACGGTATAGCGTGCAATATTAAGAATAAGTTTAGTAATAATAATCCTGTTGTTCTCGTCATTGGAGGAAGCCTTGGCTCGAAGTTTATAAACGACAAAATTGAGGATGCACTAGAAGACCTTCTTTCCTCATACAATGTCATCCATATCACTGGAAAAGGGAACTCAAATGATATAAAAAGAGAAAACTACATCCAACTTGAGTACTCTAATAATCTTCAAGACTATTATGCCTGCGCTGACGTTGTGATTGCAAGAGCTGGCTCTGGTGTAATCAATGAACTTCTGTGCTTGAGAAAGCCGATGCTTCTTATTCCACTATCAAAAAAATGCTCCCGAGGGGATCAAATTGAAAACGCAAAATTATTTGAAAAATTAAAATATGCTGAGGTTATTTTTGAAGAAGATTATTCAAAAGAATTACTATTAAAAAAGCTTGATTTATTAATAAAAAATAAGGAAATATATAAGCAAAATATGAAGAAGTCTGGAATAAATAATTCAAACGCGAAAATTGTCGAAATAATCGAAAAATACGAAAAGAAAAGTATTTAATTATTTTTAATATTAATTATTAAATAACATGAATTTAATATTAATATAAAAAAATAAGGATGAAAATAAATATCATCCTTTTTTTATTAAATAAATCATAAAAAATTAATTAATTTAAAATATTTTTGGCACGCCAAAGCCTTCTAAATTTCTATTATATGTAATAGGTTCAGCATTTGAAATAAGCATTCTTTTAACTTGGTCTGGAGTGATTGACGGATACTTTTCAATAATTAAACATGATAGCCCTGCTATCATTGGAGTCGCTACACTTGTGCCGCTCAGCCTTGTGTATCCACCATGTCTATCACACGACGTAATATCGACTGCCGGAGCAACAACGTCGGGCTTGAATCTGTTAAAAGCAGGACCTCTTGAAGAAAACTCTGCGACTTCAAAAAGCGATTTATCATAGTCTTTTTCGCTAAAACGATTGTCGTCAAAGCCTCCAACAGTGATTATTTTTGTGCTAACTCCAGGACTTTTGATAGTCTGATATTCTGGGCCAGAATTTCCCGCCGCTGACACGACCACAACGCCGTCTTTCCACAAAGATTCTGCTCCGACCATGATTGGATCGTTATATCCCAAAGGCTCGCTCCCAAAGCTCATGCAAACGACCCTAATGTTCTTCTTTTTGTGATTATCAAATATCCATTCCATCGCATCAAGGATTTTGTTCGAATATGCCTCGCCGTTTTTGTCTAGTGCTTTTAGAGAGTAAATTTTTGACTGTGGAGCAATGCCGCTGTACTTCCCCACGCTGCTGTTTCCTCCACCTGCTAACACTCCACTGACAAACGTGCCGTGACCGTTATCGTCATAAGGATATTTCTCGCCACTAACAAAATCAATGAATCCCGCAACTCTCTTTTGTGCAAGATAAAAATCAAAATGAGGAGCAATACCTGTGTCTATGACACCAACGCAAACGCCTTTTCCAGTTAGCTCAGTCTTGTCGCATCCCAATATCTTTTTTGAAACATTCATCATCATGGACGCTGTTGAAACTGAATAAATTTTCTCGACACTGACCGACTTCGATAGATTTAGTAGTTCGCTTTTCTTAACATTTACAAAAAAGGAATTTATGAATAAATATTCACTAAGAACTTCTATATTCTTATGTTTTAAAAACTTTTTAACCTGGCTAAAGTTCTTCGCTTTAACTATGCACTCAAGTTTTTTTTCGTTATCAAGAGCCACCACTCTCGATAAAAGTATATTATCTATTTTTAAATTCATCGCAAATTATCCAACATGTTTTTAAGATTTTGATAAGTCTTTTGTGGAAGATATTCCTTTATATTTTCAACGCTCTGGGCAAGAGATGCATAATCGAATATTCCATCCCTCTTCTGTCTTGCGACTTCGTCAAATAGTCTTGCTGTGAGCTGGCTGTTATTCATGGATTTTAGCTCCTCATATTGCTTCATCACATCTTCCTCACTCATAGATTTCGCCCTTTCTTCCCTTTTTTCCTCTTGTTGTGGTTGCTTTGTATACTCCGAAAAGTTCATATATCCTCCTCAAATTTATTTTATGATTTAAAATTTTTCTATTCTACATAAAAAAGATTCTTCATATACATTATAATATGAACAACTTCAACAATAATTTCAATAATAACAAGTCTTCGCAGCTCTATCCTGACGAAGCATATTCGGCTCCGCAGCCTAAACAAGAGGAAGGACAGACAAATCCGATTCTCCCCTTGCTTCTTTCTGCAATGCAAAACAACGGAGAGAAGGACAATAACGCTCTTCTATCCTCTTTGCTTTCGGGAATGTCTGGTGACAGTCAAGGGCAACTTATTCAGACGCTCACTTCTTCTCTAAACAAAAAAAAGAAAGAGGAAACAAAACCTCTTTCTGGTGAAGAAAAACCCTTCCCTAAAAATGATTATCTCTATTAAGCTTGCTCTTCAGCAACAAACTCTTCTGGGGTTACGATAACTCCGTTTTTGAAATATACTTTTCTCTTGCAGAAAAGATTAGCGATTTTCTCTTGAGTTGTAGCTAAAATAAGTGTTGTGTCCTTGCCTCTGAGTTTTTTAACAAGATCTTGAATGATTTCAACATAAACTTCATCTAGTTTATCAAAGATATTGTCAATTATCAAAAGGTCTAGTTCCCTGAATGTTAATCTAATAAACGAAAGGATAAATTTCTCAGTCAAAGACAAATTACATACTTTTTCATCCCTTATTTTTTCCAATGAATATTCAATGATTGCGTCATTGATCTTGTTTTCAACCTCTTGAGGAGGAAGTTTTCTTGTTGTTAAAACATACTTAAGATTCTCATAAACAGTCTTCTTCTCCATGAAAACTGGGGTCGCAGGGATATATCCAACGCTGAGGTCATTCTTGAAATTAACCTTCTTCAAAGGTCTGTTGTTAATATATATATTTCCCTTTGTTGGCTTCTCGAGCTTTGTCATAACTCTAAGCAAACTGGTCTTTCCGCTGTCGTCTGCCCCAATGAGAGCAACACTTTCGCCCTGCGCAATCTCAAGATTGATGTCATATAGAGCATAATATTCTCTTATATATCTCAAATATAAATTTTTTACACTAATCATTTTCTACCTCTTAGCCTTTTTAATTATCTCGAGTATAGCATATTAACAAAAAAAATACAACTAAATGAAATAGTCGTATTTTTTAATAACTTGAAATATCGTTAAACGACAAATCTATTGGACATTTTTTTAGTATTTCTGCCCGTTTAAATTATTTTGCAAGTAATTTAACTAAAAGTTTTCTTGCTTTTTCTCTATTTTCGTTCTCTTCTGCATTTGCGCATGCAATAACCATATTTGCTTTTTCTTCTTCTGTGAGCTTACTTAGAGTTTCTTTATTGAAATTTCCAACCAATTTCATAAACTCTTCTTTTTCTACTAATTTTCCTTCATACATTTCAACATATCCAGCAAGTTCAGTCAAAATTTTCTCAGCTTTATTTTCTTCTGCTGGAGCACCAATTTCTACTGTTTCCTCTTGAATAGGTGCAACAGATCCATTTGGCATTGGTGTAAACGTTGTTGTATTAAGTGAAGATGCTTTCTCTATTTGATTTTTCTTTGCTTGTTGAATTGCACTTACATATCCAAGTCCAACTCCAAGTGCTGTAAATCCGATGCATCCAAGTGTATCTCCAACCCCATCTCCGAATGAAATTTCGAATGCAAGTGGGAAGATTTCTCCGAATGTATATTCTGGGAAAGCTCTCAAAACTACAATAGTTGATGAAATAATCATTGCGAAATAGTTAAATACTAGCGATAGCAACAATATGTAGAAAAGCATTCCGATTTTGCCGTCCTGCTTAAATTTTTTGTAAACTAAAATTGCTCCAAATGCTGGAAGGAATGCAATCCATGCACTGAAGAATCCAAGAGCATATATAACTCCCCATAGCACTGCTCCGCCTAACATTATAAGCAGTGAAAATAGAAACGCTTTTAATGTGTTGGCTTTTGTTTCAAGTTTTTTGTCTTTGTCGTTAGGTTGAGTAACAACGTTGTTTGTATTTTCCATAATTTCTCCTTTGTTTTTTTATTTTATCATATTTGAGCCATTATGTCAAACTATTTCTTTTCATCCTTTAATTTGACCAATTTAAGCTTAAATTCATCTGACACTTCCTTGGAGTTGGTTAAGATATATCCGGTGTCCTTTGAGTTCTTTTCCGCCTCTCCAATTACAACTCTAAAAGTAAGAGTGACCTCTTTTTCAGACGTTATTATATATGTCTTTGACTGAACTTTTTTGTACACTTCAAAAACTTCTGAGTCCGCTTTCCCCTTTGCATTGACTAAAAGTGTTGTAAGTGAGTTCCACTTTGTATCTGTAATCTGCACGTCCAAGCTTTCCTTTAGCTCCTCAGTTATGTTCAGATCAACTTCTTCACTGGATCTTACTTGAATGTCAAAATACTTATCATTTACTCTCTCATCCTTTTCAAAGGAAACTTTAACTGTGTTTTTATCACTGCCATATGCTGTTATATTTGAAAAGCTGGCGGTTCTAATATTATTTGCATACTCGCACCCAAATAACAATACACTTAATCCTGCAATAAAAGAAAAAAATAACCCTTTAATTATTTTCATAAATGCCTCCATGATATTTATTTCCTAATTAAAAGGTTATATTCTTAAAGTTGTTTTCCATTCTTAGGTCTATACAAGTTAAGAGCTCTAAGTGTGTTGTGTCCCTCTTCATTTAGTTCTTCGAATCTTTCAACGTGCCCAACGTAAATTTCCTTGCACTCAGCTGTTCTTTTGCTACTTGAAAGCTTGTTTTCCTTGACACACATTTGAACAAGTGCATATTCAAAATCCAAATATGACTCCATTATTCTAAGTTCGTCAATTAGATCCATGGCTACGGTTGAACATCTCGATTTAAGAGGTTCACAAGTCTTTCTTCCATTTGGATACTCTTTTTTAAGTGAGTTGATCATTTGAGCTATGTTGCTTTCGTGGCTATTAAAAATATCATCACAGGCAAGTAACTCATCTTCAATTGTATAATTATTTTTTCCTTTAACTCCCATTTTAATCTCCATTTATATAAAGAGATTATCACAGAATAAGGTCTTTGTCAAGGTTATACTAATAATCTTCTTGTTCTTGTTTTTCTTTCTTGTCTTCAATTTCAGCGACTAGAACTTCTGTTGTGAGAAGTGTTGAAGCTACGCTTGCGGCATTTTGAAGAGCTGAACGAGTAACCTTAGTTGGGTCAATAATTCCCCTTTCCACCATATCGCAGTACTCGTTGCTATAGGCGTCAAAGCCGTAAGCTGGCTGTGAGATATTTTCATAAATCTTATTTACTACAACTCCGCCGTCAATTCCAGCATTCTTTGAAATCTGTCTTGCTGGCTCTTCGATAGCTTTTAAAATAATTCTTGCACCTGTCTTTTCATCTCCATCAAGCTGGTCTACAAGCTGTCGAATCTTCTGTGCTGTCTTAAGTAGAGCTGTTCCTCCGCCTGGGACAATTCCCTCTTCGCTTGCGGCTTTTGTAGCTGAAAGAGCATCCTCAATTCTAAGTTTTTTCTCTTTCATTTCAACTTCTGTTGGCGCGCCGACCTTTATTACAGCAACTCCTCCAGCAAGTTTTGCAACTCTGTCTGTCAGTTTTTCTCTTTCATATTCGCTTGTGCATGTCTTTAGTTGTTCTTTTATAGACTTAACTCTATCGCCGATCTTTCCTGTGTCACCAGCACCTTCAACTATAGTTGTTGTATCCTTGTCAACCTTCACGCTCTTGGCTCTTCCAAGGTCACTAAGATCAATTTGTTTAATGTCCTCTCCAAGTTCGTCAGAAATAACTTTTCCTCCAGTAAGAATAGCGATATCTTCAAGCATAGCCTTTCTCTTGTCGCCAAAGCTTGGAGCTTTTACAGCAACACAAGTGAAAGTCCCTCTTAATTTGTTTAAAATGAGAGTTGTCAGTGCTTCGCCTTCAACTTCGTCAGCTATAATCAAAAGCTTTCCGCCAGTTTTAACAATTTGTTCTAAGATAGGAAGAATATCTTGAATATTAGATATCTTCTTGTCCGTAATTAAAATGTATGGATTGTCGAGCTCAGCAAGCATCTTGTCGCCATTTGTGCACATATATGGAGAGAGATATCCTCTGTCAAACTGCATTCCTTCAACAAGGCTAAGTTCTGTGGACATGGTCTGAGATTCCTCGACCGTAATAATTCCGTCGCTTCCAACTTTATCCATAGCATTTGCAATTAGCTCACCTATGTACTCATCTCCCGCTGAAATTGAAGCAACCTGTGCAATAGCTTTGCTGTTTTCAACAGGCTTACTGATTTTTTTAAGTTCTTCGACAGCAACTTTTACAGCCTTGTCAATTCCCTTTTTAAGGATGATAGGGTTTGCCCCTGCTGTAAAGTTTTTCATTCCTTCTTTAATAATAGCTTGAGCAAGAACACATGCTGTTGTTGTTCCGTCTCCCGCTACATCATTCGTCTTTACACTAACTTCTTTGATAAGTTCTGCACCCATATTTTCAAAAGGGTCATTTAACTCAATTTCCTTTGCGATAGTTACTCCGTCATTTGTAATTAGCGGAGTTGCAAACTTCTTTCCAAGGACAACATTTCTTCCCTTAGGTCCTAATGTAATCTTTACTGTATTAGCAAGCGTGTCGACTCCTCTTTCAAGAGCTTTTCTTGCTTTATCTCCTTCTAAAATTGCCTTTGACATATTTCCTCCTTATTCAACCACAGCTAAAATGTCAGCTTGGCGAATTACAATATATTTCTTCCCGTTTTGCTCCAGTTCTGTTCCGGAATACTTGGCATACAAAACTGTGTCGCCAACCTTTACTTTCATTTTCATTTCCTTCCCGTCTGGCAAGCCACCTTCCCCAACTGCAACAACTTTTGCAATTTGTGATTTCTCTTGAGATACTGATGGCAAAATAATTCCCCCTTGAGTTTCTTTACTCTCCTCTTTAGGTTCAATTATTACTCTATCAAATAACGGCTTAAGCTTCATTTTCTCCTCCTCATTCTCTTAAATGATACCTTATTTTTATGAATTTGTAAAGCAAGTGTGCCACATATTTTGTCGTAATAGCAAGGATTTTAATAAAGTTAAAATTTTGACAGATACTCTCTGTTATAGACTAACGATCTTTGGTGGATTTATGCGTTAACAAGTTGCGATCATTGGATAATAAGAAAGTTTAATTTTAGCACATGTTTTTATCTGCACATATATTAAACTATGAAAAAAGTAGCAATTATTGATAGTGGCAGCGGAGGGATAAACGTTCTTGCAAAATGCATGGAGAAATGTCCTTGTTTTAACTATCTTCTATATATCGATGACAAAAATGTTCCTTATGGAAACAAAAGCAAAGATGAGCTTCTTCGCATTGCAAAAAATATAATCCTGGATTTGGATAGCTTTTTTCATCCGAATATTGTAGTTATTGGGTGCAACACACTAACGTCCGTCGCAATAGACTTTCTAAAAGAGGAATTTCCAAAAATAAAGTTCATTGGGACATATCCAAATATTGAAGAGGCAAAAAAACTTGAAAAATACATAGTCCTTGCGACAAAAGTTACAATTGAAAATTCTCCTCTGCTATGCGAAATTCAACGCAAATGTTTCTATCCCCCAGATCTTCCAAAAGTGATTGACGAAAATCTTTTCAGTAGAGAAAAAATAAAAAAATACCTTCAAAATACTCTCCCAAAAGAGGACTACAAAGCTGTAGTTTTGGGATGTACTCATTTTGAAGGAATAAAACTAGAGCTAGCTGAAATTTATCCGTCTGCTCAATTTTTTGACGCAAGCGACAGGGTCACAAAGGAACTTTCCCGCTACGCTTATGGCTCATCCTGCCAAGTTCAAATTATTTCATCAAGAGAAATGTTTGCAGAGTTTTACAACTACTTTTCTTCAATTAAATCTCCAAGCAGCTCTTTATAAAGATGCAGCGTTTCTGCGTAGCGATATTTAACAGCAGATGAGAGCGTTTGCAAAGGCGTTACATAGCTCTTTTTTGAAAGTAGGTCAATTGTCTTTCCTAGCTCTTTTAGGGATGTATTTATAGTTTTTAAAAACTGAATGTCACTGCCTTCAAATAACGTTTCAAAGTTACTTTCTATCGCATTAATATTTGACTCAATTTCATTGATTTTCAAGATTGCTGATGTTTCATTGAGATGTTTCCCATCCAAGCTCACGGATATGTCAAAAAGCTTTTCAAAGGTGTCATAGAAGCTGCCAAGTGCTTTCAAAAGCACTTCTTTTTCCTTGTCAGAATATGCAGATGAAATGCTGACTGACGGAAAAGTTTCCTTGATTATTCCACTATAGAGGGCATCTTTTGCCCTCTTTTTTTTCATT
>ERZ808286.400-NODE-400-length-29083-cov-4.895859_pt1 | contig 29083 bp, 43 predicted proteins | sample MGYA00521276_ERZ808286 | MGnify/ENA primary metagenome ERZ808286 (study PRJEB31516, sample SAMN03275607) | gut metagenome | biome: mammalia-associated habitat; material: feces | host: Papio cynocephalus | place: Kenya | collected 2012-08-01 ... | reverse complement strand
GCTATGCGGGCAAGACGATAAGAAGCCGTGGCGGTCATGAAAAAAGCCCTCCGTCTCGGGCTTCATGGGGCATCTGAAAGGCAAGACGAGCCTCATGATCTTCGACGAGCACGCGAACCTGAAATACAACTACGGGGCCAGGCGTTTCTGGCCCGAGGGGTATTACGTGAGCACCGTAGGCCTCAACAAGAAGACCGTCCAGAACTACATCAAGAACCAGGAGCTCGAGGACCAGATGGAGGATCGCCGAAGCCTGAAGAAGCACAAGGGGCCCGTTCACGGGCAAGCAAGGGCGACAAGGGCAATTGGGCGATTTAAGAAGGGGCATGCTTGCCCCTGCCAGTAATCGGCCTTATAGTCCAGATCGGAAAACCGCGCCTTGAAGACGGGATTTTTATTTTGTTCGCCAAACAAAACCGGTTTCATTTAAGGTATAGTATTGAACAAGGAGACTTTTTATGAGAGAAGAGAAAATAGAAGAGAAGGGACCGATTACGGATTCCTTATTGACGAAAATGAACGCCTATTGGCGTGCCGCGAACTATTTAAGTGCCGCGCAGCTTTATTTGCTAGACGATCCTTTGCTCAAGCGTCCCCTGACGATGAATGATATTAAAAAGAAAATCGTCGGTCATTGGGGCACTGTCCCAGGGCAAAACTTTGTCTACGTCCATTTGAATCGAGAAATCAAACGTTACGATTTGGATATGATTCTTTTAAGCGGGCCAGGACATGGTGGCAACTTTTTCATCGCGAATGATTATCTAGAGGGGACTTATAGCGAAGTGTACCCCAATATTAGCGAGGACGAGGCTGGGCTGAAGAAACTCTTCAAACAATTCTCTTTCCCTGGTGGAGTGCCTTCTCATTGCGCCCCTGAAACTCCAGGATCCATTAACGAAGGTGGCGAGCTTGGCTATAGCATCGCCCACGCTTTCGGGGCCGTTTTCGATAACCCAGGGCTCATCGCCACGGTCGTCGTAGGGGATGGCGAAGCGGAAACCGGGCCTCTAGCGACCTCTTGGCAAAGCAATAAATTCCTCAATCCGATCACCGATGGGGCGGTGCTTCCGATTCTCCATTTGAACGGATACAAAATCGCTAACCCAACGATTTTGAGTCGTATTCCTCACGAAGAGCTTCAGATGTATCTCCGTGGCATGGGATGGGAGCCTTATTTTGTCGAAGGCGATGACCCAATGACGATGCATCGCCTCATGGCAGAAACATTGGATAAAGTCATTGAGAAAATTCTCGCCATTCAAAAGCATGCGCGCGAAACAGGCGATTCTACTCGACCAACTTGGCCGATGATTGTCTTACGCACCCCAAAAGGATGGACGGGTCCAAAAGTGGTGGATGGCAAACCTGTGGAAGGTTCCTTCCGCGCCCATCAGGTCCCGCTTGGAATGGAAAAGCCAGAACATTTGAAACAACTTGAAGAATGGCTAAGAAGCTATCGCCCAGAAGAGTTATTCACTGCGGATGGAAAATTGAAGCCGGAACTAAAAGAACTCGCACCAAAAGGTGATAAGAGAATCGGCAGCAATCCTCACGCGAACGGAGGGAAATTGCTTCGTGATTTGCGCATGCCCGATTTCCGCGATTACGCATTCGATATCGGAACGCACGGCTCTAAAGATGGCCAAGATATGACGGAACTTGGCAAATTTATCCGCGATGTCATTAAGCTCAATCAAGAATCCCGCAATTTCCGTGTCTTTGGCCCTGATGAAACGCTTTCCAATCGCCTGAATTCCATTTTTGAGACGACGGAGCGTCAGTTTGATGCGACCCGCCTCCCAACCGACGAATTCCTCGCTAGCGATGGAAGAGTTATCGATTCCATGCTTTCCGAGCATCTTTGCGAAGGGTGGCTAGAAGGGTATTTATTGACCGGGCGTCATGGCTTCTTCGCAAGTTATGAAGCGTTTATTCGAATCATCGACTCCATGGTTGCTCAGCATGCGAAATGGCTCAAGGTTTGCAATCAACTCCCATGGCGAGAGGAAATTGCCTCTTTGAACTTGATTTTATCGAGCAATGTCTGGCAGCAAGACCATAATGGCTTCACGCATCAAGACCCAGGTTTCATGGACCATATCGCGAATAAAAAAGCAGACGTTGTCCGCTTATATTTGCCACCGGATGCCAACTGCTTACTTAGCACGATGAACCATTGCTTAAAAACGAAGAATTACGTGAACGTCATCATTGCAAGCAAGCATCCTCGTCCACAGTGGCTTAGCATGGACGAAGCGATTCGTCACTGCACGGAAGGCGTATCGATCTGGAACTGGGCGAGCAACGACCAAGGAGAAGAGCCGGATGTCGTTATCGCTTGCGCAGGCGAAACGCCAACACTTGAGGCACTTGCCGCAACGCAAATCCTTAATGAAGAGCTCCCTTCTTTGAAGATTCGTTTTATCAACGTGGTGGACCTTTTCCGTCTCCAACCGAATACCGATCACCCCCATGGCTTAAGCAACGAGCAATACGATATGCTCTTTACGAAAGATAAGCCAATCATCTTCAATTTCCATGGCTATCCGACATTGATTCATGAATTTACTTATAGCCGCAATAACCAAAACATTTCCGTTCATGGATATCGCGAAGAAGGAACCATCACCACTCCATTTGACATGCGCGTTCAAAACGAAATTGATCGTTACCATTTGGTACAAGATGTTTTGCTCCATCTTCCGAGCCTCGGCAACAAAGGAAGCTATCTCTATCAAAAGATGGCTGATAAGCTTGTCGAACATAAGCAATATATCCATAGCGTTGGCCTCGATATGCCTGAAATCGCGGACTGGAAATGGAAGAAAAAATAAGCACGTTATTTCATTAAAATGCCCTCCAAAACGGAGGGCTTTTCAATTGTGTTTAATCTTTTAAAATACGCCGCCAAAGCGGTTCACTTCGCCAACGAAATCGATAGGAAGCATTACAAAAGTGCAGTGGATGTAAATGGAACTACCTATAAGTACGACCCGCGTGATGGACGAGTAGCGATCGTGTCGGCGGATGGTTATGTTATTTCGTATTATCGCGTGAGGAAACAATTCACTTATACTAATAAGAAAGGCAAGGAAATTACGATATGGATAAAAACGCAAAGCAAATAAAGCCGATGCTGTGCCCGGTATGCGGCAGATTCTATTTTTCCGAGCTGGACGATGTCCACATCGAACAACTCGGGATGACACCGAATTCGGTACAATGCTCTCGCTGCGGGTGGTATTACGACCTCGAGCAGACCGAAGACCCCGACCTCGAGAACCAGTCGAACGAGATGTCCCTGAACCAATACAAAAAGTGGTACAAGGCGAAGATCAAGGAAAACAAAAAATGGCAATACTACTTAGACTTTGTTGGCGAACCAGAACCGCATAAATGCCCTGTATGCGGCGAATATACTTTTAAAGACTCCCTATCGTCTGACATATGCCCCGTTTGTGGTTGGGAAGACACAGGCTTCGAAGATGCTCCGGATGAAAAACCAAGTCCATATATGATGTCTTTCAACGAAAAAAAGGCGTGGTTTGAGGAACAGAGGAAAAAAGACCCGAAATTCAGATGGTATGTTCCTGAAAAGAAAAAGAAATAATAGGGGACAATAAGCCGAATTAATCAAGTTTGCCTAAAAAGATATTTGATCAAAAAAGTATGATGTCCTTTGCGAAAGGAATTGAAGAGAAAGCACCTTTCTTCGTGACGGATTTTCCTGCGGCAAGAGAAGCGAATTTCATTGCTTTTTCTACAGAGTATTCCTTTGACAATGCCGCCACAAAATAGCCAGCGTAAGTGTCACCCGCCCCGACAGTATCCACGATCGGAACATTTGAAGCTTCTACGTATTTGGTTTCGTTGCCTTCAAAAAGATAGGAGCCGTGTTTTCCTGCGGTCATCAAAACACGTTTAACTCCAAAAGAAAGAAGCTTTTTTGCCGCCTCGCGGGAATGAGAGCAATTCGCTAAAGTGTTGGCTTCGATTTCATTGACAATAAGCGTATCGAGGAACGAATATAACTCATTCGGGATATCACAAAGAGGGGATGGATTATAAAGAATGCGTTTCTTTCTCCCGTATTTCCTGAATATCCATTCATTGGAAGGAAAAGGCATTTCGTTTTGTAAGAGAATGAAAGAACACGACTCAAATAAATCAATATTCTTTTCTAGAAGCGATACATCCAAATAAGCGTTCGCGCCAGAATCCACGATGACTTCATTCTCGCCGCTTTCTTCGACAAGTATCGTCGCAGATCCCGTGGGGGCATCCATTTTTTGAAGATGAAGGGAAAGGGATTCCTTATTTAATTCATGTTCAATTCTACGTCCTTCTTCGTCATTACCGATGCAGCCAAAAAAGGCGACATCCCCACCTGCGCGTGATACCGCTACTGCCTGATTGAGCCCTTTTCCGCCTAAAGATGACATCCGCTTTGAAACACAATGGACGCTTTCGCCAGGGCGAGGCAAAACGGGCACATAGTAACTTGTGTCGATATTGCTTGCACCAATAACAACAATCTTGCTCATTGCAATAATTATGCCTTATACGAAGAAAATAGTCATCGCCGATTCATTATCTGTTTCTCCTTCTATTGACGGTTTGCGTCCACCTACCGAATGAACAGAGAGGCCTTTATTAAAAATAGGAAAGGAGCAGAATGATTGGAAGCGCTATTCAAGAAACTGGTTTTGAGTTAAAAAAGCCGCTATTCCCCCCCTTGTTTTTCGAAGCTTAAAAATCATTAACTTTGTGCACAATGCACAATTTTTAAATAACATTCGATAGTTACTAACTCTTTTCGGCATTCGTTTGATTATGAATTCGAAAAACTGCAATTTATCGAACAAAAATCGGGAAAAATGCTTTGACTCGTTATACGCGCGGGAGTATAGTCTCTATCGCTGGCGCTTGCGCGGAAGTGCGATGTTGCTGACACACCCGTGTACGTTGTCATCGTGTGGCAACCGCTGACGGGGGAAGTCAGGGAACTCGCATGGAGCAAGTTGCTAGAAGCCTGAAGAAAGAAAATAGGAGGAAAATTCATGGCGAAAGAAAAAGTCATTCGCGTCCGTTTACAAGCCTATGACCATGCTCTTCTCGACCAAAGCGTCGAAAAGATCATCAACGTGGCAAAAGCCACGGGCGCCAGTGTGAAGGGTCCAATCCCTCTTCCCACTGAAAAGCAGGTGTACACGATTCTCCGCGCTACCTTCAAGTACAAGGATAGCCGCGAACAATTCGAAATTCGTACCCACAAGAGATTGATCGATATCGTGAAACCACAAAAGGAAACCGTCGAAGCGTTACGCAAACTCGACCTTCCAAGTGGAGTCGACATCGACATCAAGTTATAAGGAGGATCCATTCATGAAAGCCATCATCGGAAGAAAAATGGGCATGACTGAGGTCTTCGCGGCCGACGGGACCATGTACCCAGTCACCGTCATCGAAGTGCTTCCTAATGTCGTCATTCGGAAGAAAACGGTCGAGAAAGACGGCTACGAAGCCATCCAAGTCGGCTATGAAGACAAAGTCGAGAAACGCTGCAATAAAGCTGAACTCGGCGAGTTCAAAAAAGCCGGCGTGAGCCCAAAAGAGCATCTATATGAGCTCAAAGGCGACGAAATCTATGCCAAGAACGTTGGCGAGTCGCTTGATGCCAGCATGTTCACCGCTGGCGATGTCATTGATGTCATCGGCACCACAAAAGGCCATGGCTACAGCGGCACCATCAAAAAGTATGGCCATCACATTGGTCCAAAAGGACATGGTAGTGGCTATCACCGTGGCATTGGCTCTCTTGCCAATAACGGTCGTGATAACAACCGTGTTATCCCAGGCAAGAAGATGTCCGGACACTGGGGACCAGAAAGTGCGACGATTCTTAATGTGACCGTCGTCGAGAGCAACCCAGCCAAGAATTACATCTTGGTCAAGGGCGGTGTCCCAGGCGCCAAAAAGAGCATCGTTATGCTCCGCAGCGCCGCTCTCACCCAATTCGGCAAACCAGAAGTGAAGCCACTCGTTGACCTCACATCAGCCGATGAAACGAAGAAAGGAGAATAACGAATATGGCAAACATCGAATATCCTGTCGTTAATCTCTCTGGCGAGAAAGTCGGTTCCGTCACCCTCTCTAATGAGGTATTCGGAGTCACTGACGCCAACGAACAAGTCGTCCACGACGCTGTCGTTACGCAAAATGCCAACGCTCGTCAAGCCACTGCAAAGACGAAAAAACGTCACGAAGTCAGCGGCGGTGGCAAGAAGCCATGGAGACAAAAAGGAACTGGGCGCGCCCGTGCGGGTAGCAGCCGCTCCCCGATCTGGGTCGGCGGTGGCAAGGTCTTCGGTCCTGATGGAAATCAGAACTACAAACTCTCCCAAAATAAGCAAGCCCACGCCCTCGCGATGAAGACAGTCCTCTCCCAAAAGGTGAATCACGGTCTCATCATCGTTGACAAGATGGAAACCGAGAAGGTCTCCAGCAAAGAATTCGTTCTTGCTCTTAATGCCATCAATGCAAAAGGCAAGAGCCTAGTGGTCGCGGAAGCGAATAGCGAGAATCTCGTTCTTAGCGCCCGCAATCTTGAAAAAGTCGTCTTGAGACCTCTTGGAAATGTCTCTGTGAGCGACATTCTCAACTGTGACAATCTCATCGTTTCGAAAGATGCGATTGCCTACATCGAAGGAGGACTCAAGTAATGGCAGAAGAAAAAGTTGTCGAAGCGGTTGCGGAAGAAAAGCCAGCCGCCAAGAAGGCCACGAAGAAGGCCCCAGCGAAAAAAGCCGTGAAAGCGGAAAAAGTCGAAGAGAAGAAAGTCGTATTCGCTTCTCCCGTTGCTCATGACTATGAAGTCATCCTTGAGCCAGTCATCACTGAAAAGAGCATGGCTCTCATGCAAAATGAGAACAAAGTTACTCTCAAAGTGAGCGACAAGGCGAACAAAATCGAAATCAAGGATAGCTTCCAACGCTTATACCAAGCTCCAGTCGAAGAAATCAAAATCGTCAATGTCTTGGGTAAGAAAAAGAGCCGTGGCGGACGTTATCAAGGTTCCGTCCCTGGCTATAAGAAGGCCGTCATCACTCTCAAGAAGGGTGCTGCGATCGACCTCTTCAAAGAGTAAGGAAACACCATCGCGTATATATAAATATAAGGATTACGCGTAAAGCATCCACTATAGGAGAATAATAATGGCAATCAAATCTTATCGCCCTTATACCAAGAGCCGCCGCGCGATGACGACCTTGAGCTATGAAGGCATCACCAAAGCCACTCCTGAAAAATCGTTACTCGCCACCAAGAAACATTCCGGTGGCCGCAACAATCAAGGAGTCATTACCTGCCGTCACATTGGCGGAGGCAACAAAAATCGCTACAGAATCATTGACTTCCGTCGCAATAAAGACGACATCGTCGCGACAGTCAAAGCGATTGAATACGACCCAAATCGTACCGCATTCATCGCCCTCGTTTGCTACAAAGACGGTGAAAAGCGTTACATCATCCTTCCAGCCGGATTAAAGGTTGGGGATGAAATCGTGAGCGGAAAAGCAACCGACATCAAAGTCGGAAACAGCCTTGAGCTCGCAAATATCCCAGACGGAACCTTGGTTCATAACCTTGAGCTCCAGCCAGGAAAAGGCGGACAGCTCTGCCGCAGCGCAGGGAGCTCTGCCCAAGTCTTAGGAAACGATGGCAACTACGTCATTGTCCGTCTCGCTTCTGGTGAAGTGAGAAAACTTCTCAAAAACTGCCGTGCGACCATTGGTGTCGTCGGCAACGAAGACCACAACCTTGTCAACGTTGGCAAGGCAGGCAAAACCCGCCATATGGGTGTTCGCCCAACAGTCCGTGGCTTCGCAATGAACCCATGTGATCACCCTCACGGTGGTGGTGAAGGTAAGTGCCCTGTCGGACGCGATGCCCCACGTACCCCATGGGGTAAGAAGTGCCAAGGCGTTAAGACCCGTAAGGTCAAGAAAGCCAGCACACGCCTCATTGTGAGACGCAAAAACGCTTAATGAAAGGAGATAGACACAATGTCACGTTCTAGCAAAAAAGGACCATTCGTGGATGAATACCTTCTCAAGAAAGTAGAAGCCATCCAAAAGTCCGGCAAGAAAGAGATCATCAAGACTTGGTCTCGCCGCTCGACGATCTATCCAGCCTTCGTTGAGCAAACATTCGCCGTTTACAATGGTAAAGAGCACATCACCGTCTATGTTACTGAAGACATGGTCGGACATAAACTCGGCGAATTCGCACCCACTCGCACCTTCCCAGGCCATCATGGTAATAACCTCAATGATCAAGCCTCCAAGGGCAAATAATTAAGGAGTAAGCAAAATGGCAGAAGAAACAAAGAAACCAGCTGCGAAGAAAGCTGCTCCAAAAGCCGCTAAGAAAGCAGTCACGAAAAAGACCGAAAAGGTTGAAGAGGCAGCCCCAAAAGCAGCCCCAAAGGCCAAAAAAGCCGTGAAAGCGGAAAAAGTCGAAGAAAAGAAAGAGACCAAGAAAGTCGCTGAGGAACCAAAGAAAGCCCCAGTGACCGAGGCTGTCTGCTTCGCCCGTGACGTGAGAGTCACCCCACGTAAAGTCCGCTATGTCGCTGACTTCGTTCGTGGAAAAGATGTCGATGAAGCGCTTGCGCTCCTCAAACATCTCAATAAAGCCGCTGCGATGCCTCTATTCAAGGCCATCAAGAGTGCTGCGGCCAATGCGACAAATAACTTCGGTATGGACGAAGACAAACTCTACGTCGCCGAAATCCAAGCTAGCGATGGCGTGAAGATGAAACGCTTCACCCCAAGAGCCAAAGGCAGTGCTAGCCCAATCATCAAACGCATGTCTAACATCCGCGTTGTGGTGAAACAAAAATAAGGAAGGAGAAAACAATGGGACAAAAAGTTAACGCCGTCGGATTACGTATCGGTATCAACCGCGGCTGGGAATCCAATTGGTTCGCCTCCAAAAAAGAATACGGTCCATTCCTTTGGGAAGATATCGCGATTCGTCGCTACCTCGAACCAAAGCTCAAAGAAGCGATGGCTAGCCATATCGACATCGGCCGTGTGAAAACAGACAAAGGCCACAATGTCATCGTGACTGCCTTCGTCGCCCGTCCAGGTGTTGTGCTTGGACAAGATGGTGCGACCATCAATGCAATCCGCAAAGAACTTGCGAAAGTCGTCAAAACCGGAACACTTACTCTCAACGTTGTTGAAGTAAAGAATCCTGATCTTGACGCCACGCTTATTGGCAAATGGATCGCAAGCGAGCTTGAGAATCGTCAAAGCTTCCGCAGCACCCAAAAGAAAGCACTTCAAAGAATGCGCAAAGCAGGGGCTGTTGGCTGCCGTACACAATGCCAAGGTCGTTTAGGCGGCGCTGAAATCGCTCGCCGCGAAGGTTACAAAGAGGGCGTCGTACCTCTTGAAACGCTCCGTGCTGATATCGACTTCGCCCATGTTGACGCCGCAACAAGCTACGGACGCATCGGTGTGAAAGTCTGGATTTGCAGAAGCACCAACAAAGCCGAAAAGGCCGAGAAAGACGAAAAGAAAGAAGGAGGCGCAAACAATGCTTCAACCAAAGCGCGTTAAATATCGCCGCCCTCATGGACTCAAATACGAAGGCCATGCCAAAGGCGGAACGAATGTTGACTTCGGTGAGTACGGTTTGCAAGCCCTAGAAGGTTGCTACCTTACCGATCGTCAAATCGAAAGTGCCCGTATCGTCTTAGCGCGATACACCGATAGAGCTGGAAAAATCTGGATTCGCGTGTTCCCACAACTCGCGAAAACCAAGAAACCGGCTGAAGTCCGTATGGGTTCTGGTAAAGGATCGCCAGAAGGATGGGTCGCCGTCGTCAAGAAGGGAAAAATCCTCTTCGAGATTGGTGGTATTAACCCGACCGTTATGCAAGAAGCGCTTCGTATGGCCGCTTATAAGCTCCCGATCGACTGCAAAGTTGTGAAGAGAACCAAAGCCTTATCCGAAAGCGATCTTCTCAAGATGGAAGCGGAGCATGCTTCTTCCGTCGAAGCTCTCGAGGAAGAGGAAGCCGCTCAGAAAGTTACTGTCAGTGATACTGGAAACGATGAAGCTGCCCCAGCAGAGGCCGCTCCAGCCGCTGCTGACACGAAAGGAGAATAGCGATGGAAATCAAAGAATTCCGCAAAATGGATGCGAAAGAGCTTGATGAGAAGATTGCTGCTCTCCGCGCCAATTTGTTCGAACTTCGCCGTAAAAAGGCCGTTGGCCAACTAGAGCACGGAGAAGAAGTCCGCGCTGTCCGCAAAGACATCGCGAAAGCCGAAACCGTCAAGCGTGAGCGTGAGCTCCAAATCGATGGTGATAAGAAATAAAGGAGGATATAGACATGGAAAGAAATTCTAGAAGCACGTTCCAAGGCGTTGTTACCTCGAATAATAACGACAAGACGATCTGCGTCACGGTCTCTACCAAACGTAACGATCCTCTTTATAACAAACGTGTCGGGTATAGCAAAAAGTTCTATGCCCACGACGAGAAAAACGAAGCCAAGGTCGGCGACACCGTCACCATCATGGCTTGCCGCCCATTTAGCAAAACCAAGCGTTTCCGCTTAGTGAGTATCGATAAAAAGGCCGTCGGCAGTGCTGACGAAGCCACCCTCGCCGAGGAGAAACTCGAAGCCGCCGAAGGCAGCGCCGAGGAAATCGCTCCTAAAGCGACTGAAGAGAAGGAGGAGAAGTAACCTATGGTTCAAAATGAAACGAATCTTGTGGTTGCCGATAACTCCGGTGCCAGAAGCGTTCGCGTGTTCCGTCAAAACGGCGGCGCGAGAATGAAAGTCTCTAGCTTAGGTGATGTCGTCACTTGCGCAGTCAAGGATGCCATCCCAAACGGCAAAATCAAAAAAGGACAAGTCGTTAAAGGCGTTATCGTTCGTGTCAAACGTGCGGTCATTCGCAAAGACGGCAGTTCCATCAGCTTCGACGACAATGCGGTTGTTCTCATCGATAACGATGGCAACCCACTTGGAACCCGTGTCTTCGGGCCAGTCGCTCGTGAGCTCCGCGACGCAGGGTATATGAAAATCGTTTCCCTCGCGATCGAAGTTCTATAAGGAGAGCAATCATGAATATCAAAAAAGGTGATAAAGTCATCGTTCTCTCTGGCGACGACAAAGGCAAGACGGGCATCGTTCAGCGCGTCTATCCGAAACTCAACAAAGTCGTTGTCGAAGGCGTGAATGTGCATAAGAAGCACAAAAAACCGAATCAACAAACCACCGAAGGAAGCGTTCTTGAGATTTATGTCCCATTCGATGCTTCCAAAGTTGCATTGATTGATCCGAAGACCAAAAAAGCCACGCGCGTCCACTCCAAAGTGGTCGATGGTAAGAAAATCCGCGTTGGCGGCTCGGGCGCTAGCCTTGAGCAAAAGTAATGGGAGGAATTAGTTATGGCAGAAGAAAATAAGAAACCAGCCGCGGCTAAGGCTCCTACGAAGAAGGCAGCCACGAAGAAAGCCGCTGCCCCAAAAGCGGAAAAAGCAGCCGCTCCAAAGAAGACTGCGAAAGTCGCTCCGGCAAAAGAGATGAATCGTCTCCAAGCCAAATATAAAAACGAAGTCGTTCCCGCACTCGTCAAAGAGTTCGGATACTCGACGGTGATGCAAGCTCCGAAATTCGAGAAAATCGTCATTAACGTCGGCGTTGGCGATGCAACACAAAACGCCAAAGCGCTTGATGATGCCCTCGCTGAATTAGCGACCATCTCTGGCCAACACCCAGTGAGCACCCACGCGAAAAAATCCATTGCGACCTTCAAGCTCCGCAAAGGACAAGCAATTGGCTGCAAAGTCACGCTCCGTGGACAAAGAATGTATGAATTCTTCGATAAGCTCGTGAGCATCTCTCTCCCTCGTGTCCGTGACTTCCGCGGTGTGAGCAAAAATGCCTTCGATGGCCATGGTAACTACACCCTCGGCGTCAAGGAACAGCTCATCTTCCCGGAAATCGATTACGATAAGGTGAGCAAAATCCGCGGCATGGATATTGTCATCGTCACGACCGCCCATAGCGATAAAGAAGCTTATGAACTTCTCGCTCTTATGGGTATGCCGTTCCGTAAATAAGGAGTGCAAAGATGGCTAAGAAAAGTTTAGTTATAAAGGCCTCGCGCCCACAAAAATTCAGCACCCGTGAGTATACACGCTGCAAAAGATGCGGTCGCCCACATGGTGTTATCCGCAAATTCGGACTTTGCCGCATTTGCCTCCGCGAACTCGCCTATAAAGGCGAAATCCCAGGCATGAAGAAAGCCTCTTGGTAATGAAAGGAGATCACTAACATGAACGCAGATCCAATCGCCGACATGCTCACCCGTATCCGCAACGCAAACGCGTTACGCTATGAGAGTGTCTCCATGCCGAATAGCAAAATGAAAGAGCAAATCGCCGCTATCCTTAAAAAAGAAGGTTACGTGAGCGAAGTTCTCGTGGAAGGGGAAGGCGCCAAAAAGACCCTTACCCTCACGTTAAAATATGGCGCTAATGGCGAACGCGTCATCTCGGGACTTAAGAGAATCAGCAAACCTGGTCTCCGTGTCACCGTGGAAGCCGACAAGCTCCCAAGAGTTCTCTCGGGACTAGGCATCGCCATCGTCTCGACGAGCCAAGGTCTTCTCACCGATAAAGAAGCCAGAAAAGCCAAAATCGGTGGTGAAGTTCTCTGCTACGTCTGGTAATCAAGGAGAATGAAACATGAGTAGAATCGGATTTAAACCCGTCGCTCTTCCCGCCGATGTGGAAGCTCACATCAATGACGGGTATGTCATCGTGAAAGGCCCGAAAGGCGAAGTAAACGTTCACATTCCTGCGGACGTGAGCGTCTCTCTGGCTGATGGCAACTTCACCTTCAGCGCGAAAGGAGAACCAACTCCTAGCCAAGGAACCGCCGCCGCCCTCATTACGAACGCGATCAAAGGCGTTACCGAAGGCTTCAAGAAAGAACTTGAACTCAATGGTACTGGTTACCGCGCTTCTATCGTGAACGGGAATGTCAAAATGTTCTTGGGATATAGCCACGACATCGTGGTCTCTCCAATCGGCAAATACACCAAAATCGTTTGCCCAGATGAAACCCATATCACGGTTGAAGGGTGCGATAAGCAAGAAGTCGGCCAGACCGCTGCCTTAATCTACGACAGCCATCGTCCAGATGTTTATGGCCAAAAGGGCGTCCACTATAAAGGACAGCACCTCATTAAGAAAGTCGGTAAGCGCGCTGCCGCTACCTCGAAGAAATAAGGAGGACAAATGCAATGATCGAAAAAGAATCGCGCAATAGCATTCGTGAGCGTAGACATGCTCGCGTTCGCGCAAAGGTCAAAGGCACGGCCGCTATGCCACGCCTTGTTGTCTTCCGCAGCAACAAAAACATCGAAGCTCAAATCATCGATGACATCAAAGGTGTCACTCTTGCTTCGAGCAGCTCGAGCGCTCTAAAACTCGCCAATGGTGGCAACGTTGAAGCCGCTAAACAAGTCGGCGCTGATCTTGCGAAAAAGGCTTTGGCCAAGAAGATCAGCAAAGTCGTCTTCGACCGCGGCGGTTATGAATATCATGGCCGCGTCGCTGCCTTAGCCGATGCCGCTAGAGAAGGAGGGCTCCAATTCTAAGGAGTAGCTACGAACATGGAAGAAAATAAAGTTGTTGCTTCAGCTCCTGAAGCCGCTCAAAAAGAGAACACCAACAAACCACGTCGCAGTGGCAATCCGCAATATGAGCCTCACGGTTCATTAAGCGCCTCCCGTCCTGGCGACCGCAAATACGGAGATCGTAAAGGCCGCCCTGGTGAAAGACGTGGCGGACGTGGTGGATTCCGTCGCCCTGTCGAAGACGAATACACCGATAGAGTCGTCAATATCAACCGCATTTCCCGCACTGAACAAGGTGGAAAGCATATGCGTTTCGATGCGCTCGTCGTCGTCGGTGATGGTAAAGGCAGATACGGATTTTCTCTCCGCAAGTCCGGTGAGGTACCCGATGCCATCAAAAAGGCGTTAACCGCTGCGAAAAAAGACATTCATTATGTCAAAATCGTGAAGGGAACCATCGCTCACGAAGTGAAAGGCGAATTCGCCGACACGACCGTCTTCCTTAAACCAGCCCCAGCTGGCACGGGAATCGTCGCTGGCGGTGCAGTCCGCGCCATTGTTGAGCTTTGCGGCATCAAAAACGTCGCGAGCAAAGTTTATGGCTCCCGCACCCCAATTAACGTCATTCGCGCTACTAGCGCTGCGCTTCAACAGCTCAAGGAATACGATAAGGTTATGGTTCTCCGTGGCTTAAAGACCATGGAAGAAATCAAAGCTGCCCGCGCTCCAAAAGCTGCCCCTAAAGCGGAAGGAGACAAATAATGGCTACTTCATTAAGTGATATCAAAGTGATCGAAGGTTCGAAATTCGAGCACTTCCGCAAAGGTCAAGGCCGCGGGACTGGAAACGGCAAAACCGCTGGTCGTGGCCAAAAAGGTCAAGGCGCCCATGCCCATACGAAGAAAAACGGCTTCGAGGGCGGACAAATGCCAATCAATCGCCGTATTCCAAAGTTTGGTTTCAAAAATATCTCCCGCAAAGAATATGCGGTCGTGAATTTGTCGAAACTCAATGCCTTTGAAGACGGAGCGACTGTCACAATCGAAGCTCTTATTGAAAAAGGTATTGTCAAAAAGACACTTTCTGGGGTTAAAATTTTAGGAAACGGCGAGCTCAATAAGAAGCTCACTGTCGTCGCTGATGCTTTCTCGGCATCCGCGAAAGCCGCCATCGAAGCGAAAGGCGGAAAGGCTGAGGTAACGAAGTAATGAAGAAGTTCGTCTCGATCTTTAAAAACAAAGACATCGTCAATCGCATTTTCTTTACGATTATGGTTCTCTTTGTCATCCGGATCGGGGCGGCTATTCATGTCCCGGGCGTTGATCCTTCGCAGATGGAGGATATGATCAATAGCGGCAGTGCCCTAGCGATCATGGACTTACTCGGGGGAGGAGCCTTAAGCAACTTCTCCGTGTTCGCTCTTGGGGTCAGCCCGTATATTACCGCCCAGATCATCGTAGAACTTCTTTCTAAAGACGTTCTTCCGGCTCTCACTGAACTTTCCAAGCAAGGTGAGTATGGGCGTAAGAAAAAGGAACAAGCCACCCGTTATTTGACGCTACTACTTGGTGCAGTCCAGGGATATGGCATCATCAAGACGATGGAAAACAGTTCCTATATCAGTATCACGCTCGAAAAGAACTTCTGGACCTATGCTTATATCGTCACTGTCCTCCTCGCTGGAGCGATGCTTACGATGTGGCTTGGTGACCAAATCACCGAAAAAGGCCTAGGAAACGGAATCTCTGTTATTATCTTTGCAGGGTGCGTAAGAAGCCTTCCGACGCAGATTTCAACCGCTTGGGGTAAGTGGGTTGTGGATAACACAAGCCGCAGCTCTGGCGAAATGATCCGTGGTAGCTTCCAATTCGCGCTCTATATCATCGTCATGATTCTCATTACGGCCTTTGTCGTATTCATTGAATTATCTAGACGAAAGATACCTGTCCAGCATGCCAATAAGGGTGGCGGACAGAGCATGGCACGCGCAAGTTTCTTGCCAATCAAGATTAATAGCGCAGGCGTCATTCCAGTTATCTTCGCTTCGAGCCTTATGGCAGCGCCAAGCGTCATCGCAAGCTTCATCTCAAGCGATGCCGCAAATGCCGAATGGCTCAAAATCTTCAATTACAATGAGACCTTCACGATGCCTTGGTTCAATGACCAACATTGGAAAATGGACTGGGGTTTGGTGATTTATCTCGTACTGATTCTTGTCTTTACCTTCTTCTATAGTGAGATGCAAATCGATCCAGAGAAGCTTGCGGACAATTTCCAAAAGTCGGGCGCTTATATCCCGGGTGTAAGGCCAGGAAAAGAAACAGAACGTTATGTTGGGAAGGTGCTTAACCGCGTTACCTTCATCGGTGCGTTCGCTCTTGCAGCGATTGCGGCCCTCCCAATTGTATTAACGCTGACCGATGTCTTCGATGGCGATACAACACTTGCCATTGGTGGCACTGGCCTCATCATCATCGTCGGTGTTGCGCTTGAAATTAACGCGCAGATTGACGGCTTACTCGCAGGTAAGAGTTTCGACGCAGCGAAGGAGATGTAATTTATGCTCAATATCATTCTCATGGGCCCGCCAGGCGCGGGAAAAGGAACCCACGCGAAGTGGATGGAAAATGACCTTCATATTCCGCACATTTCAACAGGCGATATGTTCCGTGAAGCGATGGCTAGTGGGAGTGAACTTGGGAATAAAGTCAAAGAAATTATCAATCGCGGGGACCTTGTGAGCGATGAACTCACATGTGCCCTCGTGAAGGATAGATTACTCCGCGATGACTGCGCGAATGGATATCTTCTCGACGGCTTTCCTCGCACTTTAGCGCAAGCGGAGGCCTTAAGGAAGATGGGAAAAGAAATCGGACGCGAGCCGAATCTTGCCATCAATATCTCTTGCCCGGACAACATTTTGATTCAAAGAGTGACCACTCGTAGGGTTTGTCCTCATTGTGGCGCCTCCTTCAATATCGTCACTATGAAGCCGAAAAAAGACGGCATCTGCGATTATTGCGGTGCTCCGCTCATTCAAAGAAAAGACGATAATGAAGAATCGTTCAAAGTCCGTCTCGCGAACTACTACAAGAGCACAGCTCCTCTGCTCGAATATTATAAGAAGGAGGGGCTCCTCAAAGACTTCGATGGCACCATCGGAGCCGACAATCTCAAGAAGGAACTAAAAGAGTTCCTCATTAGCAAATGATCATCATCAAATCACCGCGTGAAATCGCGCTTATGCGCGAAGCAGGGCACCTTCTAAGCAATGTCTTCGACGCAATCGGGCCGATGTGCGTTCCTGGCGTTTCGACCCAAGAAATCAATGACAAAGCGGAAGAGGTCATGAAAGAGGGCGGCGGAGAAAGTGCGGAAAAAGGATATTACGGTTATCCTGGCGCGATATGCGCTTCGGTAAACGAAGTATTGCTACACGGCATCCCAAGTCCAAAGAAAATACTGAAAGATGGCGATATCGTAAGCCTTGATATCGTGGTACGCAAAAACGGTTATTGTGCCGATGCGTGTCGTAGCTATCTTGTTGGCATTTGCCCAGAACACCTCGTCACATTACTTAAAGTGACGGAAGAAAGTTTCTGGAACGCGGTAAAACTTGTGAAGCCTGGAGTACATCTAGGCGACATCTCTCACGCAATCGAAGCCACGACCAAAGCCCATGGATATAGCGTTCCGCTAGAATATACGGGACACGGGATCGGCAAAGAGATGCATGAGGATCCTTATATCCCCGATTATGGAGAAAAAGGAACCGGACCAATCCTTTGCGAGGGAATGACTCTCGCCATCGAGCCGATGGTCATGGAAGGGAAACCAAAACTAAGAACGCTTGGCGATGGGTGGACGACTGTGACAAAAGATGGGAAATACAGCGCTCACTACGAGAATACAATCGTGGTGACAAAAGACGGTTATGAAATCCTCACGATGAGAGAAGAAAGGAGATAACGTTTGGCTAAAGAAGAGTGTCTAGAAATGGAAGCGACGGTGTTGGAATGCTTACCCAACGCCAACTTCAAGGTGAAACTTGCCAATGGAGCGGTGGTCCAAGCCTGCGTTTCGGGCAAAATCCGGATGCATTACATCCGCATTCTCCCCGGCGATCGGGTTACCGTGCAATTCTCGCCTTATGATTTAACACGCGGGCGAATTACGTTCCGATTCAAGAACTAAAACTGAATAAGGAGTAACACATTATGAAAGTGAGACCAAGCGTCAAACCGATCTGCGATAAATGCAAGATCATCCGCCGGCACGGCGTCGTTATGTGCATCTGCCCAAATCCAAAGCATAAGCAAAGACAGGGCTAATGAAAGGAAAACAGGAAAACTATGGCACGTATTGTCGGGGTTGATGTCCCCAATGAGAAACGCGTCGTCATCTCCCTTACCTATATTTATGGTATCGGCGACACGACCGCGAAAAAAATCTGCGCTGCCGCGAATGTGAATGAAGACATCCGCGTCAAAAACCTCACCGATGAGCAATTAACCGCTCTTCGTAACGAAGTGAGCAAATACAAAACCGAAGGTGATCTTCGCCGTGAAGTGGCGATGAATATCAAACGCCTTCAAGAAATTGGTTGCTATCGCGGACTCCGCCACAAGAGAGGTCTTCCAGTCCGTGGACAACGCACCAAAACCAACGCTCGTACCCGTAAAGGTAAGCGTAAGACCATCGCGAACAAGAAAGAAGCGACGAAATAAGGAAAGGAGTAGATAAGTAATATGGCAGATACTAAGAAAAGCGCCAAAAAGAGCACTTCGGCCCGCAAAAAGAAAGTGAAGCGCAACTTCACTCGCGGCGTCGCCCACATCCACTCCACATTCAATAACACCATCGTCACGATTAGCGATGTCCAAGGCAACGTCATCGCTTGGAGCAGCGCCGGTGCACTCGGCTACAAAGGTGCCAAAAAGAGCACCCCATTCGCCGCGCAACTCGCCGCGCAAACCGCTGGCAAGAGCGCCTTCGATCAAGGCTTACGCCAAATCGATGTCGATGTGAAGGGCCCAGGCCCAGGCAGAGAAAGCGCCGTCCGTGCATTAGGCACTGTTGGACTTCAAATTCTCTCCATCGCCGATACCACACCGATCCCTCACAATGGATGCCGTCCTCCAAAACGCCCAAGAGGCTAGTTTCTAGGATCCCCATTGTCGAGACGATCCGTATCAGTCATTTATAGGAGGCAAATTAAATAATGGCTAACACCAATAGCGAAATCGCCGCCGAAGAGCTCCGCTTGCCGGACCCATTCCAACCCTTCTCCATCAAAGTCGAAGTAAATGATGAAAAAGAGCATTTCTCCCGCTTTGTTATCTCTCCGCTTGAACGCGGATTCGGATTAACCATCGGAAACGCCTTACGCCGTGTACTCTTAAGCGCCCTTCCTGGCGCGAGCGTGTTCGCGGTCGAAATTGAAGGCGTGCGTCATGAATTCAGCGCCATCGAGGGTGTTGAAGAAGACGTGACCGCTATCGTCCTCAATCTCAAGGACCTTGTCCTCAAGATTAGCGACAATAGCAGCGAGCCAAAGCGCTTGACCATCGACTTCAAAGGTCCTGGCGTTCTTAAAGCAAGTGACTTAGTGCTCCCTGCGATGGTTGAAGTAGTTAATCCAGATTTGGAAATCGCTCACCTCAATGAACGTGGGCATATCAAGATGACCGTCTTCGCCGCGACTGGCAGAGGTTATCTCACCGGAGAAGCCAACAAGATTGAACGCAAGATCAATCAAATCGGCGTGATTCCGACCGATAGCAACTATAGCCCAGTGGTCAAAGTCGCCTACTCTGTCGAGCCAACTCGTGTTGAGCACGATAGCAAATTCGATAAATTGACCCTCGAAGTCACCACCAACGGTTCTATCAAACCATATGAAGCGGTGGCTATGGCATCGCAACTCCTCGTCGCCCACTTTGGCGAATTCACGAAGCTTGACGAAGTTGTCAAGAATTACAAACTCGTGAAAGAGGAAGTTCATAGTGAAGAAAACAAGTATCAGGATATGATGATCGAAGAACTCGATTTGTCTGTCCGCAGCAACAACTGCTTAAAGCGCGCTGGGATCAGCACCGTCATGGAACTCACTCAAAAGAGCGAAGACGAAATGATGAAAGTCCGCAACTTAGGCAAGAAGTCGCTCAAAGAAGTGAAAGAGAAGCTCGCCTCGATTGGGCTTCACTTCCGCGATAGCGTAGGAGAATAATTATGGCAGCACAAGGTAGAAAGAACGTGCATGGCAAGACTGGCGTTCGCTTCAAAGCGGCTTATACCCCTTCGAAGAACAAAGCCATGCTTAGAGACGTCGTGAGCGCCCTTATCGTTCATGGCGAAGTCAAAGTCACAAGCGGGGTCACTGCTGATCTCGTTTCCCTCGCCGACAAAATGGTCACCCTTGGCAAAAAGGGAGATCTTGCCGCGCGTAGAGAGGCCGCAAAGGTCCTTCGTAATGGGATTTGCGATGAAAAAGGAGTCAATGCTCTTAGCAAACTCTTTGCGGAAATCGCCCCAAAATACAAAGACCGCAAAGGCGGATACACCCAAGTTTATAAACTTGGCCGCCGTAAAGGCGATAACGCTGAAGTAGAACTTGTTCGCTTCGTCGACTAATCGACCAGATTGAGCTCTCTTAGGAGGGCTTTTTCTTTTGTATTTATCTACGCTTATGCTACAATACGGCATAGAAAAATTAGGAGGAGATTCTTATGATGTTACTTGGAACAGGCGCAATTGTTGGAATCGTCATCGCTGCCGTGCTTCTTATTGTCATTGTTTCGATTATTGGCTGGTGGATTTCGACCGCGAATCGTCTTCGTCGGGAACAAGTGAAAATCGACGAAGCTTCTAGCGGAATCGATGTTGCCTTAACCAAACGCTTCGATTTATTGACCAAAACGGTCGCGACCGTGAAAGGCTATGCCAAGCACGAAAGCGAAACGCTTACGAAAGTGATGGAAATGCGTCGCCCTTCAAGCAATGCTTCTATGAAAGAAAAGAGCCAATTCTCTGAATCGGTAAGCAAAGCCTTCGATAGCATTAATGTCGTTGCCGAAGCTTATCCTGAACTCAAAGCGAATGCCAATTTCCTTGGCCTTCAAAATCAGATTGCCGAAATCGAAGAGCAACTTCAGGCTTCCCGCCGTGTCTACAATAGCAATGTGAGCACATTCAATCAGGAAATCGTTGTCTTCCCAACAAGTATTGTTGCTCGTCACTACCGTTTTGAGAAGCGTGACTTCTTTGAGGCAGAAGAAGCGAAGCGTCAAGACGTGAAGATTGAATTCTAATTTCAATACATTTTGGGGGCCTCATAAGAGGCCTTTTTTGAAAATGAGGAGCGTTTTATGGCAAATGAATTAAAGAACATCTATGCGGATCTAGAAGCCATGCGAAAGAAAAAATATAGAAGCAGTTTGATTCTATTTATCCTTGCGTCACTCTTTTTGGTCCCTAGTATCGCCTCGTTTTTACTTGGCGGGGTATTTGATTTTACATTTTTGATAATTATCGGCTTTGTTATTGGCATCATCGGTCTCATTTTGCTTTGTATTGGCCTCGGGATTAAAAACCGCTTTAGCAAAGACGTTCGCGCTAAAGCGGAGAAAGCAGTCCGGGACGAGCTTTTCCCCGGCGCCGTCCTTGACTCTGACAAAGGATTCGACCTTTCTTTCCTATTGAGCCCTGGTTTCTTCGCTTCTCCTGATCGTTATTATGGGAGCCATTTCATGTCTGGCTCCTATAAAAACATCCCTTTTGAAAAAGCTTCTTATGACTTGCAAAAGAAGCATACTACGACTGATTCGAAAGGCCACACGGTGACGACCTATATCACTTACGCGAAAGGCACATTGTATCATTTCACCTTTGAACGTGACCTTGGCGAAACGGTCAAGATTCTGGAAAAACAAGGGGTTCTCTCTTTTGGATCTTCCAAAGATAATTTGACGAAAGTTGAAACAGAATTCATCCAGTTCAATAAGAAATTTAGAGTGTTGGCAAGTAATGAGACAACCGTTTTCTATCTTTTGACCCCACAAATCCAAGAGAAAATCTTGGCACTTGAGCCAAAATACAAAGGAACGTTCTATTTATCTTACATGGGTAATTCTTTATTTATCGCTGTCAATGATAGTGGGGAAAGCGTCAAGGTCCCTTATTCTAAGCCCATTAGCGATGAAACAATGCGCCCACTCCTTGAGTTTTATGGTGCGCCTGCTTTATTTATTGATACCTTAGATCTTGATAGCAACAAGTTCAAAAAGAACGCAGGCGTGGATTTATAAAGTGAACACTCATTCCGTTTCATTTTAATAAGAAGTCGATGCTTCTTGTCAAATGAGGACGTTTAGAACGTTGATTGCCACACCAATGAATAATAAACTATTTTGAGTTAATAGGAGAGACGACTATGGTTAAGATTTTTGTGAAAGATTTCGGGACGTTGACGCTTGAAATGGATTATGAAGCCGCGAAAAACACAGCGGCCAATTTTGTAAAACTTGCCCGGGGCGGCTTTTATGACGGCCTTGTTTTTCATCGTATTATTAAAGGCTTTATGATCCAAGGGGGCGGTTATAACGAAAAAGGGGAAGAGAAAAATCTGAATTATTGTATCCATGGCGATTTTTTGAGCAATGGGACGAGCAATCCTTTAAAGCACACGCGTGGGGTTATCTCGATGGCTCGCACGATGGAGAAAGATAGCGCTTCAAGCCAATTCTTCATCATGCATAAAGACGCGCCCCATCTAGATGGACAATACGCGGCCTTCGGCAAACTTGTGGATGGTTTCGACACGCTCGATAAGATTGCAAAAGTTCGTGTTGATCATTACATGAATTGGCCTTACGATCCGGTCGTGATTGAAAAAGTAGAAGTAATTGATGAGCCTGATTACGAAGTAGAAACCATCAAATGCTAATGGAAAAAGCGAGCAATCACTCGCTTTTTTATCAAAATTTATTGAAAAGAAGTTTCTCCATCACCTTATGTGCGCAGGAAAGAAAGAATACGATTATAATAACGACGTGAAAAAAGGTTTAATTTTCGATTTAGATGGGACGCTTCTCGATACGATCACGGATATTCGTAGAGCGATTAATGATGCCTTATTTGCGTGCGGTTTTTCTTATTCTTATTCCAAAAGTGATTGCCATTCCTTGGTGGGGAATGGCGCGGATACTTTGATTCATCGCGCGCTTCAGGAAGACGATAATGAAGAAAACTTTTTGCGCTTGAAAGCGGCATATCTACCACGTTACAAAGAATACCAAGGAAAGCACACCAAGCCGTTCAATGGAATCGTCCCCACCCTCCGTTATCTTAAGGAAAAAGGAATGATTCTCGGCGTATGCACCAATAAGCCAGACGAACTCGCTCATTTGATATTGAATCAATTCTTTGGTGACAATTTCTTTGATGCGATATACGGGATTAAAGAAGGCGAAAAGCCAAAGCCGGATCCTCATAATGTTTTCGCGATTATGGATCGCTTTTCTCTTAGCAAGGACGATACAGTTTTCGTGGGGGACTCCTTGCCAGACTTACTTACGGCTTCAAACGCTTCTTTACCGCTTGCTTTGTGCACATGGGGATATGGTTTCTACAAACCGAGTTTATTAAAAGAAGCCACTTATGTTATGACAAAGCCGAAAGAATTGGCCCGCTTTGGAAATGATTTATGAGAAGAAAACTATTTGTTTTTGATATTGATTGCACCTTATTACCGCTTGGTTATGAGAAGATTCCCGATAATACGGTTCAGGCTGTGAATGCGCTTTTGAAAGAGGGGCATGTCATTGCTATCAATTCAGGACGCCCATTTGGTGGCATTAAGCCATTTCTTGATACGTTTTGTGATGGCGATAAATATGCGGCCGCGGCTAACGGAGCCGCCCTTTATACAAAAAACGGGGCACTTATTGAACAAGAGACGATGCCCATTTCTGTTTTGAATTATTTCAAAAATCGCTTCATGGGGGAGGGAAAAGACGTCTACGCTTACGCAACGGACAATTCTCTTTATTTATATGGACCAACCATTTCCACCTGGGCCAATTGGGAAATCACCGCAAACGGGATGCCTCGTTACACGGATTTAAATCGAGAGACCGTTCCAAGTTCAACAAAGATTCTCAAAGTCATGGTGTGTGGCCCGAAAGAATGGATCCCGCTCGTCCCTTTTACCAAAGAAGAGCGTGATAATTATCATATCGTCATTACGGGCGATGAATATCTCGAGATTCTACCTCGTCATGTGGACAAAGCGGAACCGATTCATGCTTTGTGCGCCAAACTTGGCATTAGAGAAGACGACGTGTATTGTTTTGGGGATTCTGGTAACGACATCGGAATGCTATCGACCTTCCACGGCGTAGCGATGGGAGAATCCACGCCTGAAGCCAAAAAAGCGGCGCAATATCTTACCAAGCCGTCTTATGAAAACGGGATTGGCTACGCGCTAAAAGAAATCTTAAAAGTCATTTAAGAAAGGGAGCATATGAAAGAAGTTAGATTATTCAATTCACTAGGGAACAAAATCGAAACGTTTGTTCCTCTCGTCCCAAACAAAGTCAGCATGTATTTTTGCGGTCCGACCGTTTATAGCGACCCCCATGTAGGCAATTTTCGGCCAGTGATTGTTGGTGATGTGTTACGCCGCTTGTTTATTCATCTTGGCTATGAAGTCACTTTCGTGAGCAACTATACCGATGTCGATGACAAAATCATTCAAAGAGCAAAAGAACTCGGCATTACCGAGAAAGAACTCACGGAAGGGGTTATTAAAGAATATCGCGCTTTAGTAAGCGAAATTGGCTCGCTTCAGCCAGATATCACCCCAAAACCGACCGTTTATATGCCTCAAATCATTTCTTATATCGATGACTTGGTCAAAAAAGGTGCGGCATATGTTAAAGATGGTGATGTTTATCTCCGTGTGAAAGATATCCCGAGTTATGGTGAATTGAGCGGTAACAATATCGACGATCTTGAAAGTGGCGCGCGTATTGACGTGAACGACAAAAAAGAAGACCCGCTCGATTTTGCCTTATGGAAAAAGACCGTAGAGGGCATTAAATGGGAATCACCATGGGGAGAAGGAAGACCAGGCTGGCACACAGAATGCTGCGTGATGATCAATTCCATCTTCGCGAATCAACACGGATATATCGATATCCATGGCGGCGGCTTCGATTTAAAATTCCCCCATCACGAAAACGAAATTGCACAAGCCAAAGCCCATAACGGAAATAAGCTTGCCCGTTATTGGATTCATAACGGTTTTATCAATATGAATCATCAGAAGATGAGCAAATCTTTGGGCAACGTCATCCTCATGAAAGATGTGGTGAAACAATATGGTGGCATTCCTTTCCGTCTCATGGTTTTAGCCGCCCATTATCGAGCGCCGGCTTCTTTTAGCGAAGAGACGATGAAAGAGGCGATGAAGAAATACAATCAATTACAAAATGGTTTGAAACGCGCCGCGATTACTTTGCAAATCGCCGGCAAAAACGTCGATAATCCAATACCTATGGCCGATTCCAAAGTTATCGATGCCTTGTGTGATGATTTGAATACACCGAACGCATTAAGCGCGTTATATGAAGAAAACAAAGCACTCAATGTGGAACTCAATTCCAAGCCACTCAACGTGGACGTTTTGTATGAGAACTTTGCGAAAGTTTATAGCGGTATGAGCGTCTTGGGCTTACCTACGAGGTATCCTTTGCTTCAAAAAGAGGACATTACTCTTTATCGAGAATACGAAGAAGCGAAAGCGAAGAAAGATTTCGCACGGTCTGACGAAATTCGCGCAAAACTAATGGAACGCGGCATCTTCTAGTCTTTACAATTCGCTTTTCGTTGACGTGTCGATTTCTCTATAATGAGAAACTGACGACATGAGAAAAGAAAAGCAACCCCTGAAATAATAAATAGGGGAATGCTTCTAGATAAAACACACTTCGAAAAAGGAGGGAACCATGAGTACTATTATTTATGGCAAGAACGCCGTATCGGCTTCCTTGTCGAGCCATAGGGTCACTACATTATTCGTCAGTGCCCGTCTAAAAGAAGATCGCTTTACTTTGTCTCTTCCTCTTTCTGAAACAAAAGTCAAATACGTGATGGATGGCGAACTTACGCGCCTAGCAAAAACCGATCGCCATCAAGGGTTTGTTGCCTTTGTGAAGGATTTTGAAACCATTTCTTTGGAAGAATTAGTTACAAAAGCAAAGGAAAAGCAATACCCTCTCCTCGTGATGTTGGATGGTATTGAAGACCCTCATAATCTTGGGGCTATCCTTCGCTCTTGCGACGCATTTGGGGTAAGTGGGGTAATTATGAAAAGCCGTGGAGAAGTGCCGCTCAATGGAACGGTGGCGAAAGTTTCCACGGGTGCCATTGATTTTGTGCCTGTCTCCGTTGTAAATAATCTTAGCCAAGCGATAGAAACGCTGAAGAAAAACGGATACTGGATTGTCGCTAGCGAAGGAAGTAGCGAAACACTATATGACTCCATCGACTATCGCTCTCCAATTTGCCTTGTTGTGGGTAGTGAGGGATTTGGCATTAGCCGCCTCGTTCTCAAAAACAGCGATTTCGTTGTGAAGATTCCTATGGTCGGACATGTGAATAGCTTAAATGCCAGTGTGGCTACATCAGTCTTTTTGTCCATGATTGATCATCTACGCCGCGCCCATTAATGTTCTTGCCTCCCTATGAATAAGGAGAGGCCCTATGCCCAATTATCGACTCGCAAGTGATGAAGACCTTCTTTTACTTTCCCGATCTGGCGACCCGCTTGCCCAAAACGAATTGGATGTTCGTTATTGTCGAAATCATGAATACGTGATTCGGACTCTCGCTTCCGATTTGCTCCGGTTTCGATCGGTGTGCGATTTAAGCGCTGTCGCTTTCCAATGCTATTTGCGCTGTTTAGGGCGTTATGAATTTGGTGCTTCTTCCTTCCATACTTTTTATCAATTGTGTTTAAGCCACGAGTTATCTCGCGTTCGGAAAGATGTCTATGAAGAAAGGAGGCGCGTCTTTTCAATTGATGAGGATACTCGCAGTGCCGAAGAATTGACCTATCATGACGTCATCCCTTCTTCTGGCATCTATGACAATCCTACAAAATATGTTGATTATTTCGAGGAAATTTATGCGTTAAATCTGGCCCCGAGTGCAATCAATCCTGAAACGCTTATCGTTGCAAGGCTCCGTTTATGCGGAATGGAATTTAAAGACATTGCTTACAAGCTAGGCGTCTCCATTCGCAAGGTCTATTACCGCTATAGCGTTTTTGAGGAAGAAGTGAAAAAACTCGTCGAAAAAGAAGGGTATGCCAAAGCGTAAACCTCTATCTTTTTTTCGATAGAAGAATTATTATTCTTCTTGCAAAGTCATCTTTGCTTGATAGAATATGCACACTGAGAATTAGGATAGCTTATGGGAAAGGGAAAAGTTTTTTTGGTTTGTAGCGAGTGCTTGTCTCGCAATTACTCGCTTCCGAAGAGAGAGAACCGCACCGAGCGCCTAGAACTCATGAAATATTGCCCGCATTGTGGTAAGCACACGCTCCACAAAGAGAGCAAATAGGAAAGGAGAGAATATGACTCCAGCAAAGTACATCAAAGAAGTCGTCAAGGAAGGCAAGCGCGTTCGCTGGCCAAAGCGTGAACAACTATGGCCATCGGTCGTCGTCGTTATCTGCATTTCCTTATTTGTCGCGCTTTTCTTAGCGTTAGAGGATCTCACTGCCGCGAGCATTATTTCTCAACTTAAGAGCGCATTCGGAGGATAAAACAATGCCAGCACAGTTAGGCGAAAAGCAGTGGTACATCGTCACCACGTATTCCATGCATGAATCGAAGACGGCAGATAATCTTAAAAAACGTATTGTTTCCATGAATATGCAGGACCAAATTCTTCGCGTTTTGGTCGCGGAGCAAGAAGTTCCTGTTTTAAAAGATGGCCTTCCAACGGGAAAGATGAAGACCATCAACCTCTATCCAGGCTATATCTTCGTGGAAATGATCATGACCGATCAATCTTGGTACATCGTTCGTAACACCCCAGGCGTTACGGGCATTGCTGGTTCTAGTGGCGGCGGACAGAAACCAACCCCAGTCACTCGCGAAGAAATTGAGCCAGTCTTGAAACGGATGGGCATGGTCGATAGTTCGATGTATGACCGCTACAACGTTGGCGATAAAGTCAAAGTCATTCACGGGCCTCTTGAAGGAACGGAAGGCACCATCATCTCCATCGATAAGGATACTGGTGCTTGCCGTGTGGATACGGTCTTCTTCGGAAGAAGCACCCCAGTCGATGTCGATTTCTCCGAGATCGAAAGAATCTAATTTGACAATAAACACCCAAAACTTGTCTCCAAGCGATTGGGTGTTTTTTGCTTATGTAGATGTGTTAAAAAAGCATTATTTATGAACGATTATTCATATTTGTCTTGATTTATGAATGGTTGTTCATATAATTAGTGAGTCAAATATGAAAGGAGATTCATATTTATGCCAAAAATGCCCGATGACAAAACATTAGACAAGATGGAATCGCTATTAAATATCGCAAGTGATTTCACACGACTGAAAATTCTTTATTCCATCAGCGATGGTGAGAAGAACGTGGGGGAGATTATGAAAGAAACAGATGCGTCCCAATCGCTTGTGTCCCATCAATTGCACGTTCTTAAAAAAGCGAACCTCGTCTCCACACATAAAGAAGGAACGAAAGTCTTTTACCGCTTGAGCGACGAGCATGTCACAAAGCTGCTTGAAGTCGTTCACGAACACGTTTTGGAGGAATAATTATGCCTTGCGCTTGTCGTAATCACGAACATCATGAAGAAAAAGAAAGCGAATCGATTTTCGGTAAGGAATTTTGGATCAAAATCGCCCGCTTAATGGCATCACTAGTGCTGATGCTTGTCGGTTTTTTCTTTGTCAATGAAGAACATTTCGGACTTTGGCCGAACTTTGTAGTCATGCTTATCGCTTTTCTCATCGTCGGATATGACGTTCTTTTTGAGGCGGTGGAAGGAATTTTCAAAGAGAAGAATCCGTTTAGCGAAGAATTCTTGATGACGATTGCGACGATCGGCGCTTTCTGTATCCGCTTCTTTGGTGAAGAACATAATGAGTTCTTTGAAGCGGTTATGGTTATGTTTTTATTCCAAGTCGGTGAGTTATTTGAAGATATCGCGACCGCAAAAAGCCACAAAGCAATCACCGATGCCGTTGGTTTACGTGCGAAGGTGGCTCATAAAAAAGAAGGTGATTCCATCATCGATATCAATCCGGAATCTCTTTCCATCGATGATTTGGTTCTTGTGAAAGTGGGTGAGATTTTACCTGCTGATGGCTTGT
>ERZ808286.397-NODE-397-length-29178-cov-4.596195_pt1 | contig 29178 bp, 23 predicted proteins | sample MGYA00521276_ERZ808286 | MGnify/ENA primary metagenome ERZ808286 (study PRJEB31516, sample SAMN03275607) | gut metagenome | biome: mammalia-associated habitat; material: feces | host: Papio cynocephalus | place: Kenya | collected 2012-08-01 ... | reverse complement strand
GTTTATGTGTGGCTACATATGGACCGGGGTTCAATTCCCCGCATCTCCACCATTATTGAAACATAATTTTGATACAATTGAAAAGCACCTCAATTTTAATATAATTACAGTAGCGTTAATTGTGTCATAGTTAGCATGGTCATAGTAGATTTTTAGTTATTGAATATAGCAATTTTTTTGAATTATTACTTTTTGAGGTGATTTTATGATATTAGGGAATGATTGTGCTGAGACGGATAAATTAACTAGAGCAAAGGGTGCCGAATTTACGCTTTCTTTACGTAAACTGTTGAATTTGCCAGAGGGAATAGTATCTAATTGCAAAATTTCTCTTAATATGAAGGTTCCCGATGAAAATGATAATTGGGTTCCAGCAATAGACCGTTATCAAAAAACCGGCTATGTAGGTTTTGCATATCACTCTCATAGGGGTTCAAGCAAATATCGTAATTTTACAAAAGTAGGTCAAATTGTTTTTGCTTTTGTTCAATTGAAAGATGATTCGAAAAAATGGTTACTAATTTCTGTCGGCAAAATCACTAAGATAGCCAATCATGGAATGTGCTCATTTGAGCCTTTAAATGAGTATGGTGGGTATATCGGGCGATTGGTTATTCGTATTTCTGGAAAGAAGTCTGCAATGGGCAGATATGTTTACAACTTGAAGCGTTTTATTGACGATGCGGAAGTGGTAGAAGTTCTACCAAAGGAATATGAAGAAATCGAGTTTACTGGATACGAGAATATCAGCTTGACTTTTGGACAACTTAAATTGATTTTGCAAGGCCTTAGATTCAATGATTATCGTGCGGCGCTTGGAGGAGTTAAGGGTGTATATTGCCTTACAGATAAGGCCAACGGAAAAATATATATAGGCTCAGCATATGGTGATAGAGGCGTTGCACAAAGATGGGATGTTTATTGCGATAGCCGTGATGGGCATAATAAAAAACTTATAGATCTTCGAAAAAAAGAGGGAGAGAAATATATTGAAGAAAATTTCACTTTCACTATATTGGAAGTTTTTAGCAAAAATGTCAGCGATAAAGATATTATTAATCGCGAGAGCTATTGGAAAGATGTATTCTGCAGCATAAAATTTGGTTACAACTCTAATTAGAAGTATCTAGAGGGAATATTTTCAATAGCGTTAAGATGATTGGCCATTAACAAATCTAATATTAAGTTTGATTTAATCATTGCATTTTTGTGGTTCGAAAAAGGTAAGAGGGTATGAACTTTTATGAAGTCTTACGAAATTGTATCAAATGTTGTGTTTCTAGACATTTGTAATTTATATTTTGATACATTAGCAATATCGAAAATAACCATAAAAACACGAGAAATTGACTTTTTTATTAAAATAATGCTGCTAGTAAAAATTGAGAATGCTTTTTAGATTAATAGTTATACAAAAAGGTCATATAAGTGATACGTTTCCTATACTAGAGATAAGATATAGGAGATACACTTAGATTTTCAATAATTTGATTAAAAGAAACACTTATTTTTCCTCTGTTGCTTTTGTGTAGGTATATATTCATGTTAAGAGTAATAGAGTTATTTGCTGGAATTGGCTTATAACATCAAACATTTAAAGAAACAGATATAGAACGCGAAGTAGTGGAATGTGATTAGATGCTAAAAGCGCAGGAATCTATACTTTTTGTATCTATATAATGTTGGCTAAAAGAATTGTATATCTACATTACAATGGCAATTGCTTATAAAATTGGTCCAAGTTTAAAACAACAAACGAATTGCATTATAATATTTTTGGTTATACAAGTTCAAATTTATCTATTAAATAATAGTTTTGGACTTTCAATTCCAAAACTCTTGAATAAACATTTATATTATTTCCTTTTAGTCAACAGGATATATTAATTGTACTATTCTTAGACTAAAAGCAGGATTTAAAGAATAAACGGAATTTACTTTGAGAATTCACAACAAATTAAATTATTTATTATTTGTCTTGAAACAATCGAAGCAAAAACCTAAAATAACCTATATGTATCCGAAGCTTTTTGGTGTTATCGATTCTTATTCTTTAATGGCCTTATTGGGTGTTTTGGTTGCGATATTTATCACTATTGCCTATATGAAGCGTATCAAAAAAGACTCAAATTATCTTTTAAGCCTTGCTTTGACTGGAATTGTTTCTATCATATCTGGTATTGTTTTTGCTTGCTTATTTCAAAACGTTTATAATTTTTTATCTAACCCATCACATTACTATTTTAGCTTCGCCATGACTTTTTATGGAGGTTTTTTTGGAGGGGTTTTGACTTTTATTCTTATGTATTTTTTATACTTAAGAAAGAAATTTGGCCCCACCATAAGAGAAATACTTGTTGTCGCTCCAGGCGCAATAGCCTTAGCTCATGGTTTTGGAAGAATTGGTTGTTTCTTAGCTGGTTGTTGTTATGGAAAGGTAACAAATGCTTGGTATGGGGTATATTTTCCGGTTTTAGGAAAAACGGTCATTCCAATTCAATTATTTGAAGCGATATTTCTTTTCTTGTTATCTTTTGTTTTACTTTTTTTAGCATTTAAAAGAAATTATAAATTCACAATGATTATATATTTGCTTTCATATGCAATTTGGAGATTTTTCATAGAATTTATTCGTGATGATCCAAGAGGTACGTTTTTCAAGGTTTTATCCCCTTCCCAAAGCTGGAGCATTCTCTTACTTTTGATTTCTTTTCCTTTGTTTTTCATCTTCAAAAATGTAATTTTCAAAGATATAAAAAATGATGAAAAAAACTAATGTTTTAGATATTCTGTTTGTTTCTTTAATATTTTTGTTTTTAGTTTCTTTTCCTTTTGATTTATGGATAAAAAACTCTTTTTATCTCTATTTGGTAGAAACTCTAGCGAGAATGACATTCGTTCTTTTTTTTCTAATCTATAACCATTTTAAGAAATTAGTAACCATACATTTGTTCCGTTTTAAAAGACTCGATTTATTATTGTTGCCCCTTTTAGCTATTCTTTTTTGCAATTTTTATTATCTTTTAGAAAACAAAAATGGTTTTCAAATTGTATTAGATGAGACATTTTTAATTCAAATTTTCTTTCAAATAAGTGTTGTTTTAAGCGAAGAATTGTTATTTCGCTCCCTAATTCAAAAATGCCTATCCTTGAGGAAGACTTTAACGAGAATTTTTGTTTCTAGCCTTATTTTTGCTTCATTCCATTTATTATATTTCTTATCTTCTTTCAACATAGTTTCTTTATTAATCCCTCTTTATACGTTTGGGCTAGGTTTTCTAATTGGTTTTATTTATGAATGGAGTGAAAATAATTTTCTCTATATTAGTGGATATCATTTTTTGTTTAATTTGATAAATCAAGTTTTTTATGTCTATATGTTGACTGGAGAAGAAAATTATTTGTTTTATGTCAACGCTATTTGCGTAGGTATTTTTGGCGCAATATATTTAAGTTTTCTTTTCTTTTTATCAAAGCGAATTAATAAATCGTTTCAACGTTGAATTTCTTAAAAAGAGCTAGATATTTATCATCTGGTTTTTCGTTTAAAACGATTGCATCGATGTCTTTTAATGTGCAAGTGGTGAACAAGAACGTCTTGTCTAATTTTGAATTGTCTAAAAGAAGAATTTTCTTCTTCGCATTCGCAATCATCTCGCACTTGTTTTCTTTCGTATCAGAATTTGCTTCCGTAATTTTTCCACACTCATTCAATCCTTTGCATGAAAAGAAAAAGATGTCGCAATTAAAACTTTGAATAACGTTGCTAGAAAATAAACCGGAAGTCGAATTTGTATTTCTTGTGATTAAACCGCCAGCTAGGTAAACATTTAAATTTGTTGATTGAGAGATGGATGTAGCAATATCTAAAGAGGCCGTGATAACGGTAATATTTTTAAAATTTCTAAAGTAATCAATCAATTGAGCAACAGTTGTGGAAGAATCAAGAAAAACAGATTGCCCTTCGCGTAAAAAACTCTTTGCTAAGGAAGCTATTTTCCTTTTTGCATTTGAATGTTCTAATTCGCGAACGTTGCGACTTGATTCAATGATTTTGGTATCAATGCTAGCAACGCCACCCTTTACAATTAGGAGTAATCCTTTCTCCTGCATGTTAATAACTTCTCGTCTAATGGTGGAAAAGGAAGCATACAAAGAATCACTTAATTCCTTATAACTAACAAATTTTTTAGCTTCTAATAGCTGTAAAATTTGAGATTGTCTTTCACTGATTATCATAATTTTGCCTTCCTTAAAAATAGATGTATTAATATGAAAAAAATATACAGTAAAAGTGAAAATATTTCAAGTTATATGCCAAAGTGTTCTAAAGAGTTGAATTCAAATGTCGCAATCGGTAAAATGAAAACAATTCTAGGAGGAAATAAGGATGAAAGGACTCTCAAAATTGGCTTGTTTTTTTTCGTTGATAGGAACTCTTACTAGTTGTGGTAGTCCTAAAACAATCGATATGAAACAATATCCAAATTACATTGAAAATCTCAATGAGGCTAAATACTTGTTTGGAGATAAAGAACTTCAAGACCCATTCTGGTTAGGAAACATTATGTACAATGAATCCGTATTGATGATGCAAAAAGAAGGGCAAACGAAAATTTCTGGTAAATTGCTCTATGCCCCTAAAAAGATTATTTCTATCCGTGATTACACTCTTGAAAAAGAATATGTAGAAGGAACGGACTTCAAAGTTGAGGGAAATGAAATCATTCTTTTAAATACTGATATCGAATATAGGACTGAAAGTGAAGTTTCTGGTAATGAAAGTAAAGAACATTATGCAGAAAAAGGTTACATACTTGGCGAAGTTTCAGATGTTAATGTGGTGGCCAACATTGCCAATATGGGCGGGACAATTTATACTGAATCGAAATTCTATTATGGCGCTCAACTATGGGTTACATATGGATATGATATTAATGAAATAATAAAAGACAAGGATGTTTTCACTTCTTATAGCGCTGATAAACTTCCTCTTATTAAAGATAAATTAGAAAAGAAAGAATCGCTTAAAATCGTTGGCCTTGGGGATAGTGTCCTTCAAGGATGTTCATCATCAGGCGAAATGAAACATAAACCTTTTTTAAAAAATTTCATGGAATACGCCAAAGATGGATTGGAAAGACTTTATGGAACAAATGTCGTTTTAGATAATCAAGCAGTTGGTGGGAAAGATGCCTCTTGGGGATCTGAAAACACGCAATTGAACAAAATTGTTGCAGCCAATCCGGATTTATTGATTCTTCATTTTGGAATTAATGATTTAGGCGCAGGGCATGGAGCGATGCAATATTACGATGAGATGCAGAGTATTGTTTTGACTATAAAAAATAATTTGCCTAATGTTTCAATTCTTCTTCTTTCTCCTTTTGCGCCATTAAATGGCATTTATGGAGAAGACAAAATGGAAGCATATGCTGAACAGCTCGCTTCTTTAGCTGAAGAAAACGACAATACAGCTTTCTTAGATATGTATCGTTTTAGCAAATACCTTGAAAATAAAAAAAATTACTATGATATGACAGGGAATGGTATCAATCATGTCAATGATTTTGCGAGTCGCATCTATGTTCAAAATTTACTTCAATACTTTTATGACTTTCAAAACGAAAGTAACAAATAAATAAGAAAATAATCAAAAGATAAAAAATAATTTTTAGAAAAGGAGACAAAATAAATGAAAAAATTATTTAAAATATTAACTTTACTTAGTGCAGTTAGCATCATTGGGGGAAATCTTACTTCTTGCGGTAATAATCCACAAGTAGAATCCCCAGAGGAAGCAGTGGTTGAATTAGACAAAAATTACAAGGCTAATCTTTCTATTTTGATCCCAAGTGGAAATGAAAATGAGACAACAATGATTGATAATTTGATTGAAACTTTTAATGAAGACTATCCAAATATCACAATCACTAAAAAGAACGTTTCTGTCTCTAGCTATGAAAACACAGTTAGAAACCAATTGGCTGCTAAGACATTGCCAGATATTGTTTGGTCTAATTCTCCTGACTTCTATTCTTTAGTTAGTATGAAGGCCGCTTTGCCATTAAATGATTATATTGAGAAAGCGGAAGCGGCTGGCCATTTTAATTTTAAAAATGACTTTTTAACAGAATATTTTGAAATGGGTTCTAGCGACGGAAAATATTATTGTGTCCCTAGATCCTGCGATAGTGTCGTAACTTTCTATAATAAAAGACTCCTTCGTGAGGCTGGCGTAGATACAAGCAAGATTAAGAATGGTTGGACTTGGAGTGATTTCGAAAGTGTTTTAGCACAATATCGTAACTACCTTGACACAAACCCAAAGATGGCTAGCAAGAAAGACATTTATTATTGTCTTGATGCTAACTTAACTTCTTGGCTCTTTACTTGTTACCCAATGCTCCGTTCTTTTGGTGGAGAAGTAATTAATGAGAAAAAAGAAATTTTATTGGATTCTGCCGAAACAAGAGAAACTCTTAATTTCTGTAGAGATTTAGCTCTTAATAAGCGTTACATTCCTAAGAGCGGCTCATCCATTGGTTCTTCTTTCGATGCAGGAACCTCTCCTTTCTTATTCCAATCCGCATCTATTTCCTTATATAACAATAAGAAAACTTTGAAAGGTGATATTGACATTGTTTCATTCCCTCTTATTGAGGAAAAGAATACTCCTAAAATTGGTTCTGGAATTGCAGGATATTGTATTAATTCTCAAAGTAAAGAAAAAGCCGCTGCTTGGCAATTTATTGAAAAATTAATGTCTTATGATGGACAACAAGCCATGGCTCGTGGAGGTCTTCATCTTCCTTCTATTCGTAGAGATTTACAAGATCTCAACGATTCTACTATTGAGTGGGTTAAGGGGTATGAGAACTTTAATCTTTCAGCATACACCTATGGTGCAGAATACAAAATCACTACCGATTTTATAGGTAAAGTAGACTCAAAATATAAAGCAAACTTAGATGAAGCAGTTAAAACGATGTTTGACTATTCCATCAAGGAAAATAAAACTATTGATCAAGCGATTGAAATCGCTGTTAAGAATATCAAGAACGCATTCAGGAGATAAAACGTTCTTCTTCATAGAAGAAAGGGAATAATATGGAACAACAATATGTCTCATTAAGAAGAAAGGGTAATATTAATAAATTCACCCGTTTCATTAGAAGCAACTATGTTGGTTGGCTATTTAATTTGCCACTCATTCTTGGTCTAATTATTTTTACCGCCGTACCAATGTGTCTTTCCCTTTTCTATTCTTTTAATAATACTTACGTTGAGGCGAGCGGCGTTACAACGATTTGGTGTGGCCTTAAGAATTACATCGACATTTTTCAAGATGATGAAATGCCAACAATTGTGAAAAACACCATTATTTTCACTTGCATCAGCGTTCCTTTAAATATTGTTCTCTCTTATTTCTTAGCATTACTTGTTAACACAAAATTTAAATTCACGAATTTCTTTCGTGTTCTTTATTATCTTCCATGCATTATTCCAGCGGTTGTTAGTGGTCTTCTTTGGAAGGATTTAACAGATTCTTCATTTGGAATTTTTAATCAACTTTTGAAATTTGTGGGATTGCCCACTTTCACCTTCTTCTCTGATGCAAAAACTGCACTTGCCTCATTACTTATTATGAATGTATGGGGAGTTGGCGGAGGCATGGTTCTTTGGCTTAGTGCATTCAAGAATATTCCAAAGAGCCTATATGAAGCTGCAAGAATGGAAGGAGCCTGCGCTTTCCAAAGATTCTATAAAATCACCCTTCCATTATCAACTCCAATGATTTTTTATAACGCAGTTATGTCGATTATTGGCACTCTTCAATTCAATGGGACTCTTACCCTTTCTGACGGCAAAGGTCCAGATAATTCCCTTTATTTTTATGGAGTTAAGGTTTATTGGGAAGCATTCCAAAAAGGTGATATTGGATATGGGGCCGCATTATCTTGGCTTCTCTTCCTTGTCGTTGCTCTTCTTACATTCGTCTTATTTGCAACAAGCAAATGGGTTTATTACCAAGAGGATTAGTTTATGGTTTTTCAAGATTCGTTAGTATATCAAGCTAGAAAAAAAGATGACATTCAAAGAAGTTGGAACAAAACAAAAGTTTGGATTTTCCTTTTTGTAATGATTATTCTCGCTATCATCCTTGTTTTTCCTTATGCCTATATGATTTCTAAATCCCTTATGGATGAAGCAGAAGTCTTAAGTCCGGAAATTAAGCTTTTCCCAGATAAACTAATTTGGGAAAACTATTTAAAAGTTTTCCAAGCAGATAATGGCAAATATTTAAAAGGTTTACTTAATTCTGTCATCATTTGTTTGTTCAATGCGGTCGCAATTCCTCTTAGCGCGTCTATCACAGCTTTCTCTTTTGCTAAATGCAAATGGAAAGGAAGAGGAGTGATGTTTGCTCTTATGATGTTTACCATCATGCTTCCAAGTGTTGCGACTCAAATTCCTTTATATGTTATGTATTCAAAATGGGGTTGGATTGATACTTTCTTTCCTTTCACACTTCCAAATTTGTTTGGTGGTGGTGCTGGCTCAATTTTCCTTCTTAGACAATATATGATGGGCATTCCTAATGATATGCAAGATGCTGCTCGCATCGATGGCGCTAATCCGTTCCGTATCTATTGGAACGTAATCCTTCCAAATTGTAAGCCAATCCTTGTTTATATTGCTATTACAACAATTATTAGCTGTTGGGGCGACTTCTATGGACCTCTTATTTATATGACAAGTGACAACGCTCCATACACGTTTGCTTATTTGATTTATAAAGCTTCTGCCGATGGGGAAAACTCTGGTGCTAGACAAGCGATTCAAATGGCTGCAGGTGCCTTTATGACAGTAGTACCTGCCATCTTATTCACCATTTTCCAAAAGCAATTGACCGATGGTGTATTAACCAGCGGCTTAAAAGGGTAAAAATATGAAAAAATTAACAAAAATTATTCTTTTTACATCTACATTTCTTTTATCTGTTTCTTCATGTGGCAAAGTAAATATTCCAAGGGAAGAAGATAAAAGGAATTTAAGCGTGGAAGAAAGCACATTGCTTAATTTATCTGCTATCGATGCTCTTGGAAGAGAAGTTAAAGTGCAAGATGCTAGAAATACGAAAAGAAAAACCGGTCTTTTCTATCATATTTGGCATGGCACTCATAATACTAGGTGCGATGATATTTCTACTCGTTTTAACATTACTAATTTGTTAGAAAACGACCCAGAATCTCTTTGGGATGGTTCAATAGATCCTGATAAATTCTTTTATTGGGGAGAACCTTTGTATGGTTATTATAATTCTGCAGATCCCTTTGTTATAACACGTCATGTTGAACTATTAACTAACGCAGGTATCGACTATCTTGCTTATGATATGACTAATACTGTAATCTATCCGCAAGTGGTAGATAAGATTTTTGAAATTCTTGATAAATATCAAAAACAAGGTTTTAATGTTCCAAAAGTTGTTTTTGTTACTCATTCTAGCTCGGGTGAAACAATTAAAAGATGCTATGAATATTGGTACAAAGATGGTGCCTATAAGAACCTTTGGTACTCAAGAGATGGGAAAAGACCTTACATTATTGGTTATTCTTATGAGTTGCTTGAAGCATATCGTAAAGAAGGTAAGGAAGAAGAAGGCCAAGAAGTTGTTAATTTCTTCGATATTGGTGAAGTTCTTTGGCCAGATGATGTGTTTCAAGATCCAGAAGGATCTCCTTGGATGGATTGGACTTACCCCCAAAAGAACTATAACGGCACTATGGTTGTTTCTTTAGCTCAACATCCTGGATACAAAATGAGCGATCAAGAAAGTACAAATCACGGTAGAGGTTTTGATTTTACAGATTTTACGAATAAAACTGAAAATGTTCCTGCTGGCACAAACTTTGCTCAACAATTCCAAACCGTTTTTAATTCCAACGATCCAACTCATCCTTTATATGACGAAGAATACGAAGTTAATAACGTCTTTATTACAGGTTTTAATGAATGGATTGCTGTTAAACAAATTGATCAACAAGGAAATCCTTTTTGGTGTGATACATTCAACGAAGAATATTCTCGCGATATTGAAATGTGCAAAAATGGATATGGAGATAATTATTATCTTGAGCTTCTTGAATTAAATCGTCAATACGCTTACGAAGAAGCAAAACATTATAATTACAATCTCAATACAATTGACATCACCGATTCAAGTTTAGAAAGTTGGAACAATGTCAAAACAAATTACAAAGATTTTGAAGGTGATGCCCTTTCTAGAAATTTCATTAGTGCAGACCAAACACATTATTTAACGAATAATACCAATCGAAATGATATCGTAAAAACGTCCATCACACATGATTCAAAAAATCTCTATATAAAAGTGGAAACAAAAGATGATATTACCGCTAGAGATCCAAATGATAAGACTTTTATGAATGTCATGATTAATACAAAGAAAGATCCAAATGATAATTTCATGGGCTTTAATTATGTCATTAACCGTTCTCAAAATGGGGATAAATGTTCCATAGAACGTCTTAAAAAAGGCTTTGAAACTTCAAATGTGGGAGAAGCAAGAATTACCATTTCAAGCAATGTGATGCAATTAGAAATTCCACTTGAATCTTTAGGTTTAAGCAAAGAAGAATGCAATGTTTCTTTGAAAATTTCCGATCATGTTGAAGATCAAGAAAACGAACTTGCTTATTATGTAGACGGAGATTCTGCTCCGATTGGAAGGCTGGGTTATGATTACGGCTACTAAAATTTTCTTTAAAAAATGCTTAAGTCTTGCTGCATTGACCCTTCTATTAAGTAGCTGTTTTAATGGAGAAAATAATATGAAAGATCAAAGAAATTTAAATGCAAGAGATTATGCCTTCTACAATCTTTGTGGGGAAGATGCTTTAGGTAGACAAATTAAAAGAATTAATGGTCTTAAAAAAGACAAAACCCGATATGTAGGAATGTTTTATTCTTTATGGCTTGGAGGTCATAAAGGCGGAACGCAACAAGCTATTTATGATATAACCGAATTGGAAAAAACCCCAGAAGGTGTAAAGGATCTAAATGATTTAAGCACGAATCCTGTGAATCCTAATTCTCCAGTTGGACAATTTCATTTTTGGGGGCAGCCTCTTTATGGGTATTATGATATGTCTGACCCTTTTGTTGTAACACGACATATTGAGCTTTTTATTAATGCAGGTCTTGACTATCTTTGCATTGATGCTACTAATTCAGTGTTGTATTATGATGCGACTTTTAACCTTTTAAATCTTTTAACAAAGTTTCAAAAGCAAGGATATAATGTCCCTAAAGTCATGTTTTATACAAACAGTCATTCTGGTCCGACTGTAAAACTCATTTATAACAAATTTTATAAACCTGGGAAATATAATTCTATTTGGTTTGCTCCAAATGGTAAACCAATGATTATTGGTGTTACAATCTTCAATGAAAACGCTTCAGATCAAACCAAATACGCGAGTTTATATGGTTGGGAAGAAAGTGATTTTGTTTCTGAAGATTTCAGGGAATATTTTGACATCAAAGAATCTGAGTGGCCAAATGGCGATCATAACGAAAATTCTATTCCTTGGATGAGCTGGGAATATCCCCAACAAGTTCATACGGAAAGTAATTCTATTTGTGTGGATGTTGCTCAACACTCTCATTCGAAAATTAATGTTTCAAGTAAAGATCCAGAATGCCATAGAGGCTACAATAATATTACTAAGCAAGTGGAAGGAGATTGGAGAGAAGGCCTTTCTTTTCAACAAATGTGGAATACTGCCCTCGAAGATAAAGATAACAATATTAATAACGTTTTAGTTTGTTCTTTCAACGAATGGATGGCAATAAAACAGCCAACTGGGGCTTTTGTTGATGTATATGACGAAGAATATTCCCGTGACATTGAAATGACTAGAGAAGGATATAAGGATAATTATTATCTCCAGTTGGTTGAGAATATTCGTAACTATAAATATGAAGATTTTGTGAAATATGAGAAGGAGGAAACATCCATCTCATTCGGCGAAGTACTTGATGCAAAATGGAATGATGTTGTTTCTCAATATCAAGATTTAGAAGGGGATGCTCTTAATCGTGACCATTCTGGAGCTGTACAAGGTTTAAATTACAAACTCAATTCTAAAAGAAATGACATCAAATTGGTTAAAGTTACAAACGATAAAGATTACATTTATTTTTATATTGAATGTGCTGAAAATCTCACTTCGTATAATGATATTGATGAAAATTATATGAATATTCTTTTAAAGACGAAAGAAACTTCTAATAACTTCATGGGTTGCAATGTTTTAATAAATCGTAAAATTGAAGGGAATACAGGTAGCGTCGAGATTTCTAAAGGAGGATATAACTGGGAAAAAGTAGATAAAGCTGAACTTCAAATATCAGGAACTGTGATGCAAGTTAAAATTCCAAGAAGGAATATTGAAACGAACGATACTTGTGATATCGAGTTCAAAGTTTTTGATAACGTTTTAGATCCAAAAGATGAAATGGAATATTACGTCAGTGGGGATGTTATGCCATTAGGAAGAATGAGATATGGTTATTAAAAAAGGAAAAATTCTTTTTGTTATTTTATCGCTTGCTAGCTGTTCTGGAAGGGAAATTGTCAGAGAAATGCATGATTATCCAATTTATAAAGATGGAATTCCTTTTTCGAAAGATTTTTGGAATGTGCCAGATAGTTATGAAGTAGAGGAAGAAAATATTTCCGAAAGCATTAAAGGAGTTTACCTTCGTAGCGATTGGAATGGAAATGAAAGCTATGCTTTTGCCTATTTAGGGGTACCATCTATAAAAAAAGATAAATATCCTGGCATTCTTTTACTCCATGGTGGAGCAGGCTCTGCTTACTACGAATGGGTAGAAAAATGGGTGGAAAAAGGTTATGTTGCGCTTGCCATTGATTTAGAAGGGCATGTACCAAATAAAGGCGCAACTCTTCATAGCAGTCCGCTTGAACTATATCACGAGAGTGAATATGAAGCTCCTCATAACTCCAATCTTGAAGATGAAAATGAAGATATTACAAAGACTTGGCTTTATTATGCGTGCAAAACGGCTATTATTGCAAATTCCTATCTTCATTCTCTCGAATATGTTAATAAATATCAAATCGGTGTTTCTGGTGTATCTTGGGGAGGCTTTATTGCTTCCGTTATTACAGGATATGATGATAGATTTGCGTTTAGCTTGCCTATTTATTGCACACTAGGAATGGAAAATTCTGGTTCTCCAATCGGCGAATATATTAAAAATCATCCATCATTTAGGGTTTTTGATTCTTTAGAAGCACTAAAACAAGTGGAAACACCATTGCATTTATTTATTTCCAACCGCGATCAATTCGAAAATCCTTATTCCGCAAGTGAACTTATAAAAGTAATGAAAAATGCTGGATTATCTATTTATGATAATCTCCTTCATTCTCAAGCGGAGGCTACCTATTTAGAAGATCCATATATTTTTGCTGATCGCATTTTAAATAAAGAAAAAGAGATTTTTATTGAAATTAATGATAACAAAGTGAAAATCTCTAGTATTGAAAAAAACGACATTAATTTACTAGAGGTTTACTTTACTAAAGATTCTCTTCCTTCTAAAGACGCTATTTGGGGAAAAGACAGCCTAGATTTAGATTCGTCTAATGAAGAGAAAATTCATTTGGAAACTAATGCCCAAACAAGTTGTTACATTTCTATTCTTGACGTCAAAGGGGTCACAACAAGTTCTAGGGTATTAAAATTATAAAAACGATAATTAATAAGGAGGAAAATATGAAAAAATTATCAATTATCATCGCATTAACAGCAACTGCGTTAACGCTCTCTGAGACAATAACGCGAAATGCAGTTACAAGACAAACTAACATATCGTCTGAAAGCCAAGCCTTAATGGCGGCAAGGGATGTAAATGAACATTCAATCAAGGCCACTGGCATGCATTTTTGGAATCAAGGTTGGGTAGCTGGCGGCGCCATCACCCTTGATTTTAATGAATTAGAAGGGAACAATGGTTTTGGAGTTTTTTCTAATGTAGAAATGCTCACTCCAGATATCAAGACCGAACAATATGACCAATATGGTAATCTAATGGCTTTTGAGTATGGTCCTGAAGGATATGGGAAGGGACTCGCCTATAATAGAACCAAAGGAACCGATTATACGGGCCGTATGTATAAGGTTCCAAAAGGTATGTCTTTCAAAGTGGGTGCCGCTTGGCAAGGAACCAATGATTATCTCGATCATACTTTTACAATCAGCGAAGATGCATACTTTATTTGCAATCTTCCCGCTGGTGCCGAGGGAGCTTTTGAGACATTACAAAATCCAACGGATATTACCTTAAATTTAAAAGATATGAGTTTGGGGATAAATGGAAAAGTAAAATTAACTGCAACTCCAGTTGGCCAAACGAATGCAACTGTTCATTATTCGTCTTCAAATCCAAATGTTGCAACCGTTACTTCTGATGGTGAAATCACCGTTGTTGGTGCGGGTGAAGCAAATATTTTTGCAAACTGTGGTTTAGTTAAAAAATCCATAAAAATTGAAGGATTAAGTACAGAACATAAACAAACCGGTATCAAAGTTGTTAAAGGTGCAACTATCACAACCTACGCTGGAGAGGGATATGATTTATCTCAACTTAAAGTTGTTAATGTCTATAACGATCAACCTGAAGGAGAAGAAGTCAATTTAACCTCCGATATGATTAGTGGAGATTTCAATAAAGATGTTGCGGGAGAATATACTTTAACAATCACTGTTGGTGAGTTTACTACTACCTTTAAAGTCATCGTTAAATCTTTGCTCAATTTTGACATAACCGAATTGAAAAAAGGATATAATTTTGGAAACAACTCTGGATGGGGCAATTTCTATTTCTCTAGTGACACTATTAATGCAAGTGAGGTTCCTACACAATATTTGAATCTTAAAGAAGAACAAATTGCAGATGTTAATAATTATGTATTAATTAATGGAAAGAAAAATAGTATAAAGGCCATCAAAAATCTTGGTGGAGCAAGATATGAATTCTGGTATAACGATGATGTTGTTTCTTCTTTAAAAGCGGGAGACACTATTGAATTGATTGAAGGAATGCCACTTTATTACTATTCGGGAACAGTAAACGCAAATCACGATAGTCAAGGTGATGGAAAATTCCAAGTTATTGGAAGATCAACTAAATCTTACAAATTTGTTTATACAAATAACAATGATTATGAAGTGTTCAAGGGTGTTGCTTCTGAATTAACTTTAGATCAAGAAAACCTTGATATCTCTATTGGCGAAGAAATTGTAATAACTTATAAAATTGGCCCTGTTGGTGCATATGGCACTCCAACTTTTGAATCCAAAGATCCAAGTATTGCAACTGTTGATGCTTCTGGTAAAGTTGTAGGTATTAAAGAAGGAACAACAACTATAGAGGTTAAACTTGATAATATCAGTAAAGAAGTTTCTGTGACGGTTAACAAACAAAAAGAAATTAAGTCAATCTTATTAACAAACATTCCTTCCACATATAGCGTTTTAAAAGGAACTACAAAAGCCTTCAGTCCAGAAATTCAAACTGCGAAATTTATTTTTGAAGATGGTTCATTCGGTAAAGAATTTACTTTAAGTCAAGAACAAATTTCGATTGGAACATTAGATACCAATACTGTTGGAAAAGTAGATGTTCCTGTGAAAGTCACAGTTGATGGCAAAGAATATACAACAAGTATTGAAGTAAATGTCTATGAAAGAGAAGAACAAAAACCAGACCTATTAGGGGTCGTTGATTGGTTTAATTACTCAATATTTGCTCAATTCCCTGCAACAAGCTCTAATGCTAAAGGAAATTTCACCGCTGGTGGAGAACTAGGACAAGCTACAATTAAAGAAGTTGAATCTGGCAAAACCATAAAAGAGCTTCTTAAGGAACAACAAAATCTTATTACTTATACACGTAAAGATGGGAAGCAGGTCAATATCACCGGCACTTATCAGCTTCAAACTAACATTGTCATCTTCCCTGAATTCCTCAATGAAGTTAAAGACGAATCTGGTAAAGTCATTCATGAAGGTATTAACAAAGATAACTACAACAAGAGTGGATATTACGAAGAAGGGGATGTTATTACTATCAAAAAAGGTGTTCCTCTTTTGAAATGGACTGGCGATGTTGGTTCAACTGATGCAGATTTAATTGAAGGCACAGGTGAACTTATTATCGAAGGATACACCCAAGAGGATTTAGTATATAAGTTCAGCAATGATAAATGGTCATTCTATAAGGAATACACTGATATGGAGCTTGCTTCAACAACTCTTGAACTTGAAGTAGGCCAATCAAAAGCGATCAATGTTAAACGTGTACCAAACGATGCAACACAAGGTAGTTTCACCTTTAGCTCTAGTGATCCAAGCGTATGCACGGTTAATAGTCATGGTGTTGTAAAAGGTCTTAAGGAAGGCACAGCCACCATCACCATTACCTTAGCTGATGAAAATGATCCAAGTAAGACAAAGACAGCGACTGTTACAGTTACTGTAAAAGCTAAAACTGAAGAAAAACCTGGTGAAACTCCAAGCGAAAATAAAAACGGATGTGGTGGCTCAATCATTGCCACATCGGTTGTGATTTCTGGACTTGCTATCTCAGGAGCCGCTATTGTTGGCGTGATTAAAAGCAAAAAGAAGAAAAATAAATAATTACAAATAAAACTATGAATAACAAAGAAAGGCAAAACATCAATATGTTCAAACTCAAAGAAATCAAAGTCGATTACATGATCGAACCTATCACAATAAGTGGGAAGCCTACTTTTTGCTGGGATTATGAAGATGGTTCTAATGAAGAGCAGATAAGCTATGAAATTATTTGTACTTCTGAAGATGGGAAAATCCTTTATGATTCTGGCATTATTCGTAGTTCAGAAATGACAGATATCTCCTATGAAGGCAAACCTTTGCCTTCTAGGAGCCTCATCTACGTTGAAGTGAAAACTCTAAGTAATAAAGGGACTTCCTCTAAAATCAAAACGCATTTCGAAACCACACTTAACGATTCAGATTGGCATGGTAAATGGACGTCCATTCCTGATAATTTTAATGGAGGGACTCTTTATTTTCGTAAACAATTCCAATTAAAAGAAAAAGGTATTAAAAAAGCCCGTTGTTACATATGTGGTATTGGTTATCATGAATTTTATATTAATGGTAAAAAAGTAGGTGACGCAGTCCTTAATCCAGGCGTGGCAAACTACGATAAAACATTACTTTTTGACACTTATAAAATCGAAAATTATCTTCGTAAAAAAGATAATGTTATGGGCGTTGAAGTAGGTTATGGTTGGTTTGGAAGTAGAAAACTTTTCCTTCAACTCTATATAGAATATGAAGATGGGGAGATCTATGAAGATTATAGTGATTGCAATCATGGTTGGTGGGTTAGTGGCACTCCTATTATCGACAATTCGATTTATGGGGGAGAAATCTATGATGCAAGAGTCGAAAGACTTACATTACCACATTGGTGTTCTTTGGAATTTCAACCAACTTGGGCAAATGGCTGGATGTATACCATCCTTACTCAAATTCCTCAAGGAAAACTCGCCCCACAACAAATTTCTCCAATTCGCATTTTAAATGAGTATGAAGCAAAATCGATCAAAAAATTAGATGAGACTCATTTTGTTTATGATTTTGGTCAAAATTTTGCGGGCTGGGTTCAAATTAAAGTTAAAGGAGAAGAAGGTAGCAAAATCACTCTTATTTATGCAGAAGGTGTGAAGGAAGATGGTCATGTAAACCAGCTGAATCTTAGAAGTGCGAAATGTCGCGATGTATATATATTAAAAGGAGAAGGCGAAGAAAATTACGCCCCACGTTTTACCTATCACGGCTTTCAATATGTTGAAGCTGTAATCGAAGGTAAAGCTGAAATCCTCGAAATGATTGGTAAACATGTTCATAGCGATATCGAAGTTGTTGGAAAATTCGTTTGTGACAATGAAAAATTAAACCGTTTGCATCGCATGGCGGTTATCACTGAACAAAATAATCAATATTCAATTCTTACTGATTGTCCACAAAGAGACGAGAGATTTGGTTGGTTAAACGATGTTTCCAGTCGTGTCTTTCAATCCAATTACAACTTTGATATGGACAGAATGTATAACAAAGTGGTTCATGATATTTTTGAGACACAAAATGAACAAGGCTGCATAGCTGATACCGCTCCTTATTATACAGGTGGGCAACCAGCAGATACTACAACGGTTTCTTATCTTTTGCTCGCTTTGTATGCTTATAAATATTATGGTGATAAAGAATTAGTTCAAAGAGAATATGAAGGGCATAAAAAATGGGTAGATTATCTATTAACCCGTCAAAAAGATTTTATTATGGATTATTATTATTATGCTGATTGGGTGAGCCCACAAAGCTTAAAGAATCCAAATTCTGATGGTATCTTTGTATCTTCTATGTTCCTATATTGGCATTTAATCACTCTTTCTAAATTGGCTCATATTATAAATAAAAAAGATGATGAAAAGAAATATGCGGATTTAGCCGTCCTTTCAAAAAAATCCATTAATGAGCATTATTACAAAGAAGAAGGTTATTATTGCAACAATACCCAATGTGAAAACGCTATTCCAGTATGGCTTGGAATTTGTGAAGAAAAAAACAAAAAGAAAGTCGTGGATCATATTGTTAAAGACATTGTTGATAATAACTATCACTTGACATGTGGAAATCAAGGCTATCGTCATGTGTTCTATCTTCTTTGCGAATATGGATACGCTGATCTAGCCATAAAAGTTCTAGAAAATCCGAAATATCCTGGTTGGGGATATATGTTAGAAAAAGGTGCAACGACGGTTTGGGAGAGATGGGAAGCAGAAATGCAAAACGAAATGCATTCTTTTGATCACCCAATGTTTGGAAGTTACGATGCCATTTTCTATCGTTATTTCTTAGGAATCCAAATCGAAGGAAAAGGAGCTGATGATATTCGAATTGAACCAATTATTCCAAAGTCTTTAGCTTACGCAAAAGGGGAATTCAAATCCATTAAAGGAACGATTGCTTCTTCTTGGGTGAAAGAAAAAGACAAGATTCGTTATACTTTCCTTATTCCTGGAAATACATCAGCAAAGATTAAACTTATGAATGAAACTTTAACCATCAATGGCAAAGAAGTCTCTAAAAAAGAATTCGTCTTACGAGGCGGAAGATATGAAATTACGACAAGATTATAGGAAAAAAGACTATGAAAACAAAAAAGAAAATATTAGATTGGAAACTTCTTCAAGACGTTTCTAATATTATTGATAAAATGTATACTCTCGGCTGGGATGAGAGAAATGGTGGAAACGTTTCTTGCCTTCTCGAAGAAAAAGAACTAAACGAATATATTGATGTGAATCATGTAATTAGAACTTATCCGTTAAATTTTGATGCAAGTGAAGCTAAAGGTAAGTATTTTCTTGCAACAGGCACAGGCAAATATTTTCGCAATACAAAAAAAGATCCAGAAACAAATTTGGGAATTTTTCGGGTGAGCGAAGATGGGAAAATGGCTGAGCTTGTTTGGGGATACAAAGATGGTGGAGTTTCTACAAGTGAGACTTATGCGCATCTTATGTGCCATATCCAACGTTTAAAAGTTGATCCAAATCACCATATAGTCATTCATTGCCATCCAACCTGCACTTTGTCTTTAACTCATATCCTTCCAAATGATGAAAAAGAGTTCACTAAAACCCTTTGGCGAGTAATGACAGAATGCATTGTCGTTTTCCCAGAAGGTATTGGCGTTCTTCCATGGATGCAATGTGGAACTTATGAAATTGGTTATGCAACCGCTGAAAAAATGAAGGATAGAAGACTTGTTGTCTGGGGTCTTCATGGAATTTATGGAGTTGGCAAAGATATAGATGAAGCTTTTGGCCTTATTGAGACCGTTGAGAAATCTGCGGATGTATTTCTCCGTTATCACCAATTTAAGGAGATTAACACTATTAGCGATGAAAATTTAAAAGGTATCGCTAAATTCTATGGTAAAACCCCAAGAGAAGGTTATTTAGACTAAAATGGAGTACTATTTAGCAATTGATATAGGTGCGACCAGTGGAAGAGCCATGTTAGGTCATTATGAAAAAAGTAGTCTTATTCTTGAAGAGATACATCGCTTTGATGATTATCAAATCGAGAAAGAAGAGCATCTTTTTTGGGATACGCGTAAAATTATTTTAGAGATCATAAAAGCGCTTTTTATATGCAAAGAAAAAAGACATATACCTTTATCTTTAGGAATTGATACTTTCGGTGTGGACTACGTTTTACTTGATGAAAATGATAAAGAAGTTCGCCCTGTCTATTGTTATCGAGATTCTCGCACAAAAAAAAGTAAAAATGATTTTGAGAAAATAATGGATGTTCATTCTCTTTATCAAAAAACTGGTATATATCCTCAATTATACAATACTATATATCAGCTCTTTGATGATAAAGAACAAGGTCTTTTGAAAAAAACAAAAACAATTATGTTCTTGCCATGTTATCTTGCTTATCAATTAACAAATGTGAAATACAATGAATTATCCATCGCTTCTACGAGTGGCTTGCTTAGCAAAGATACTTTTTATTATGACAAAGACATCCTTGATCTTCTAGGAATAGAAGACAACATTTTTGCACGATTTAAGAAAAATGGTGAAACAATAGGCTTTCTTAAAAACGATATTCAAAAACAAATTGGTTTTAATTTAGAGATTAAAAATGTGTTTAGTCATGATACGGGTGCTGGTGTCTATGGAGCTAATGTTTCTCTTAATCAGCTTTTCCTCTCAAGTGGAACCTGGTCTTTACTTGGCGTTTTGAAAGAAAACTATGATACTAGCGAAGAAAGTTTTGAAGCAGGTTTTACAAACGAATTAAATAGTTATAAACAGGTTCGATATTTAAAAAACATTATTGGTATGTATATCATTAATAGGGTGAATCAAGAGCAAATAAAATCTTTACCAATTGCCGAGGTAGTCGAATTGGCAAAAAAAGGGCAAGATTATCAAGAAATCTTTAACCCAACTCAAAATAAGTTTCTCTCTTCAAAAAACATGCAACAAACTATTTTGGCTGATTTTAAAGAAAGAAAAAAGCCATTGCCAAAAAATCTAGGTGAACTATATTTTTCAATTTATCATTCTCTAGCGAACTGCTATAAAGAAGCCATTGAAGAAATTGAGAAATTAACACATCAGAAATATGATAGCATTGTCGTTTTTGGTGGGGGCTCTAAAAATAAATTTCTTAATGAATTAACAGAGAAATTATCTAATAAAAGGGTTATCGTTGGCCCATCTGAAGCAACTTCTATTGGCAATATTCTTTGTCAAATAATCAAATAACAATAAGGAGAAATAGATATGGGTATTTTCAAAAAACAAAGTAAAGAAGAAAAAATAGAAAATCGTGAAAGAAAGAGAATTCATCAACAAATTCTTCAAAAAGAATATGAATTCTCCAAACAGAATAAAATTCCTCCCCAAGGTTATTTTGTCTCCTTGCAGAACATTAATAAAATCTATGATAATCACGTTCAAGCTGTTTTTGATTTTAATCTAGATGTTAAACCGAAAGAATTTATCGTTTTCGTTGGTCCGTCAGGATGTGGTAAATCCACAACTCTTCGTATGATTGCAGGTCTAGAAGATATTACTTATGGTAATCTTTTTATTAATGGTATGTATGCTAACGACCTACAACCAAAAGATAGAGACATCGCAATGGTTTTTCAATCTTACGCTTTATATCCTCATTATAATGTTTTTGATAATCTAGCTTTTGGGTTGAAAATAAGAAAGGTTCCAACCTTAAAAATCGATAAAAAGAAGTACAATGAACAACTTCAAATCGTAATAAAGAAAGAAAAAGAACTAAGTAAAATAAGAGACGATTTAAGTCTTTTGAAGAAAGCTGCTATTAAACGTGATGATGAATCATTAAAAGAGAAGATTGTTATTGAACAAGAAGAATATGACATCATCGAAAAGGAAGTTGAGTGCGAAAATGCGAAGCTAAAAGAAATTGCTGAGCAACCTATCTTAGGAATTGACTACGCTTCTATCCGCAAAATAAAGAAGGACCTCTCTTATTACACAATGATGGTCAGACAGTTTGAAAAAGAAAACGAAAAATTGATTAAAAAAGCCGAAGATAATTCCTTGGAGGAAAAAACTTATAAACATCTCGTTGAAGAAAATAATAAGAAACTCAAAATGGCTCAAGAGAGTTTAGATAGAACCATCAATTCTTTGAGATATTATGAAACGACCGAAGTTCCAATCTATAAAAATAAGCATCTTTCTAAACGCGAAATTCGTCAAACTGTAGAAAAGGCAGCAAAAATTCTTGATTTAAGTGAATACTTAGATAGAAAACCAAGTGCACTTTCTGGTGGACAATGTCAACGTGTTGCCTTAGGAAGAGCCATTGTTCGTAATTCAAAATTATTTTTAATGGATGAGCCTCTCTCCAATTTGGACGCAAAACTTCGTGTTCAAATGAGATCGGAAATCGTCAAACTTCATAATCGTTTAGGAACCACAACAATTTATGTTACTCACGATCAAACGGAAGCGATGACAATGGCCACAAGAATTGTTGTTATGTCGAAAGGTTATATCCAACAAATTGGCGAACCTAAAGAAATCTATAATCATCCAGCAAATATTTTTGTTGCTTCCTTTATAGGCTCTCCAGCCATGAATATCTTTGATGTTTCTTATGATAATGGAACGCTAATGGTAAGCGATAAATATCGCCTTAAACTTTCAAAAGAATACATTAAAGCTCATGATGAATTTTATCAAAATGCCATTAGAGAAATGGAAGACAAAATCAACAAAGTAAAGCTTGAAATATGCGCTTACGAAGAATATCAAAAAAATTTAATTGAAAAAAAGGTTCAAAAAAATAAGGATGAAATTTTGAATGATGCGAGCCATTATGAATTTAATAAGCTTGAGCTTCGTAAATTAGATAAGACATTATTATCTTATCAAAAAATCGTTAAAACTAATCGACATGTTCTAAAAATGGGTATTCGTCCAGAAGACATTGTGAGAGTGGAGGATAAAACTTCTAAACATGTTCTTTCCGCCCCATTTAAAGAAAAAGTCACTGTTAGTGAACTTTTAGGACATGAATATTACGTTCATTTTAATATCGGACAGAAAGAGATCATTGCTAAGACTCAGGGCAATGATGACATCAAGATTGGCGATGAAATTGAATTTGCTTTCAACATCCCTTTCTTACATTTATTCGATGAAATATCAACTAAATTAATCAAATAACTAGTGATCTTATGTACAAAGAGAAATGGATAACATATTTAGATGGTAAAATGAATGTTTCTTTGTTTAAGAAAGAGTTTTGTTTAGTTGCTTTTGTAAAAGAAGCATTTTTGAAAATCACTTCCCCAGGTTTTTACTATCCTATTTTAAACTATAGTGATTTGTCAAACTGCTTATTTAAACCGGTATAGACAAACTACACGAAAGTCATTCATGAACAAAGCTTTAATGTTACAAAAGTTTTAAAAAATATGAAGTTGAAATTTTAATGGATATAATACAAGAGTTCATTATTCAACAAAAAATTATTACTCCGTAGGAGGCAAGTATATGTTCTCACATGATTTTGATAATGAATATGGTTTTAATTTTCTTTCACAAAAGAAAAGAAATAAATTAATATGATTTTTACAGTTTGAAAGGAGAAAAAAGAAATGAAAACGGTAAAAGACAAATACTTAGTGGTAGGAGCAGATTTTGCTGGTTACCCTCTCAAAGAAGTTGTTTGCGCACATTTGAGAAAAAAAGGCTGGAAAATTGAAGATTTGGGTGTCACCGATCCTAATGACAATAACACAGAAAATATGTTTCATCGCGTTGGCCTTAGGGTTGGTGCAAAAATTGCAGAAGGAGAATACGAAAGAGCGCTTGTTTTCTGTGGGACTGGTATGGGAATCCATATTGCTGCTAGTAAATGCCCACATGTCCATGCTGGAGTTGTGGAATCCGTTCCAGCCGCTTTAAGAGCAATCACTGGTAATGGCGTTAATGTTTTAGCTATGGGCGCCTTCTATGTTGCTCCAGCCATGGGATGCGATATTGCGGATGCTTATTTAAATGCAAGTTTAGGAAGTGAACAAACTTGGTGGCATAATTTCTATGAATTTCACAAACTTGCTATTGATGAACTTGAAGCTTTTGATTACGAAACTTATAAAAAGAACGGCTTCAAGATGCCTCATTTAGGTGATTACGATCTCAAACTCGAAGAGAAACCAGAAAACGTAAAGTAAGAAGAAAATTTTGCTAATTTTTTAGCCATCCTTTTGCTTTGAAATCTTGCTCTTCACATTATTAAGTTCTAAAAAAGAGGTATAAAATATGAAAGATGCAGTCATTAATCGTCTTTTTAGAGTAAATGTTTTTCCAAAAATAGTTCATATTGAACGAGCTAAAGACGGTTGTTTTTGTGATGAAAACACTTATTTTTTCAATCACAAAAAAGATATAAAGAAATTAGAATTTACTTTAGAAGAAAACCAAACAAGTTTTCTTCTTTGTTATTTGAATGTCACTTTTGTTTTTCCTAAAGATATGAAAAGTATTGAGGAAATTCAAATTATAACAAAAAAAGATATTTTTAGAATCCATAATGATATTAATACGGGGGAACTTCCAAAAATAGATGAGACGCCATATGTTTATTTTTCTTTTGATAATCCAAGGATAGTTCTCCCAAAAAATGGCTACTCAAGTAAATCCAAAGAAGATTATCTTGTCCAAGAGTATGTCGAAGATGTTTATTGCATTCTCGCAAAGAAGAACCCGTTTATTTTGAGGAAATCATTAGTAAAGCTTTGTGGTGGTGCGGAAATGATTCGCTTAAAAAATTTTGGGTTGTGGGATTCGAAATTTTATGATTATACAGATAAAACTGCTTTAGAATGTATTAAAAAGTTTGAAGAATATCAAATTCCTCTGGATAATTTTGTTATTGATAGCGATTGGAGAAACGCTTCAACGCAAGGTATTGGGTATGATGTGAATGTAGAATGTTTTCCTGATTTACAAAGGTTCTTTTTAGATGCCCATAATTTATGTGTTGAAATTATGTTTAACGACCATCCAGAACCTTTAGATAAAAAAGAAATGATTCTAAGCAAGAAAGAAATTCTTTTCCGTGAGGAGAATCTTGCCAAATTTTTAGAAATGGGTTTGGATACTTGGTGGTATGACCGTAATTGGCACACTCATCTTATAAGTCCAAGCGATAATGTAACATGGGAATCTCTTGGTCTTATGGCCTTCCATGATATTACGAAGAACTATTTTGAGAGTAAATCGTCTTCAAAAGAAATCGCGAGAAGACCTGTTATTATGGGAAATGTTTCTGAGATTTTTAGTGGAACTTATATTGGTATCAAAGATATTGCTTCACATCGATATTCCATTCAATGGACAGGAGATATCCATTCTTCTCTTTCTTCTTTAAGAGACCAATTATATTGTTTTCTTAAAGCAGGAAACAGCCTTAATCCCTACACGAATTATGATTGTGGGGGATATTATGAAGCGCCAAATAAAGGAGATTATCTTCGATGGATTGAGCTTGGAGCTTTTTCACCTATCTTTAGAATCCATTCTATAAAAGGTCTTTCCCGTTATCACGAGCCTTGGAATTATGACGAAGAAACGATATATTTCTTCAAAAAATACACAGATATTAGATATCATTTGTTGCCACTATATTACAAAAGTGCATATGAATCTTATTGTTTCGGACTTCCAATCTGTAAGCCGCTTGCTTTTAATTACCCAAAAGATAAGAACGCTCTTCATTGTGATTTGGAATTTATGCTTTCGAAATCTATTTTAGTTGCCCCGTTTTATGAGACCGATATCCTTCCTTTGCCGAAAAAACATATATTAGGAAAAATAAAAGCTATATTTTATAGGGGAATTTCTTGGGAAGGACAACCTATTTTTGAGGAAGAACTGGATGAATTAAGATTTAGACTTGGGAATGATCAAAAATATAATTCCATAGTCGGAGACAAGAATTTCAGTGCAGTTTTTTCTTTTTGTATAAAGCCAAAAGACAGTTTCGATTTATACCTTCGAAATGATGATGGTATTAAAGTGTTTATTAATCAGAAAAAAGTTTTCGAAGACCTTTCTGAAAATGGACATGCATCTAAGTTTATTAAAACTTTGAAGAAGAATTTAGAATATCAAGTAGAAATCTATTATTACCAAAAGGAATGGGAGGCAAATCTTTTCTTAGAATACAAGAAAAAGAACATTCATAACTCACGCATTGAAGTTTATCTTCCTAATGATAAGTGGATTAATGTTTATTCAGGTGATATCTTGCTAAACAAAAGCAAGGTTACTATTCTATCCAATTTTAAAGAACTTCCTCTTTTTGTTAAAGAAGGTTCACTCATTCCTTTATTAAAAGGAGCAAAACATATTAACGAAGAAAGATGGGATGAAATGATTTTTGAATATTATCCATCCAAAACAGATTATTTTAAAGACTACCTTTATGAGGATGATGGTTGTAGCGTCGCTTACAAATATGGTCAATATCGCATTACACGTTTTTCTAGTTGCTTTGATAAGGAAAAGGACGAATATGTTATAAAAATTTCAAAAGCAAAAGGCAATTTTTTAGGAGATAAGGTAGGGAAAGAAAGACATATCACTTTCAAAATCTTCAAATCTCTTTTGGATAAAGAAGTGAAAAAGATTTTTTATAAGAATAAAGAAATTCCTTTTCAAATTGTTAAAAAAGATGATAAATATTATCCATTTAATAACTTGGATGGTTTTATGGGCAGTGATTGTGTTCTTTTCTCGCTTAATTTTCCTCTTGAAGAAGAGAATATCATAAGAATTAAGGTGTAAGTGATAATTTCAATTTAAAAACACCATCGGGAATGTAGACAAAAACTTTTCCTTTCTATTTTAGTACAAGTTTTTGTCTGCATTCCCATTTTTTGGACTTTTAATTGATCTATGTGAATGCCATAAGTAATATGAGATCATCTCATAATCTAAAGTAGAAGTCTTTATCGGCGATATTATACTAGAAGGAATATAAAAAACTAAAACTTAAAATTTTTATCTACTCAAAAAAACAATTTGAGATTTTCAACATATTAATAATTTTTTTAGGAAAATGTTTTAAAAGATATATACTCGTAATGGTACAAATTTAAATAAATTTAACATAATTTAATGTGTTGTTTTTTGGGGTGCAAAATGATATATTTATAAAATAAAAATACCCCAAAAGGAGAAGCTGTCATGGATAATCAGTATTTGCAAATACAAACATTGTTAGAACAAAGGGCCGAAATTAATGCAAGATTAAATCGAATTCCATACGATGGTTCTATTGAAATAAAAGATAGAGATGGTAAAAAATATATTTATATTAGAAAACGTATGTTAGATCGTAATACATCTACTTATGTTGATCTATATTCTGATGAATTGTTTTCTTCAATCTCTAAATTATTAAAAGATAGGAAAGAATATAAAAAGCAAATTAGAAAAATAAATAATGAATTAACAAAGTTAGGTTATACTGAGCAAGAATTATCTTCTAGAGTATTATTAAATATTGATTTTGCTAGAGCAAATATGAAAACAAATATTTATGATCAAGCAATTCTTGAAGGTATAGCTACTACGTTTACCGATACTGAAACAATTATTGATAATGGAAAAGTACATGGAATGACTCCAACAGATGTACAAAAAATATTAAATTTAAAACATGCATGGGAATTTATTATGGATAAAGATGTTGTTGCGTTTAAATCTAGTTACTCGATACTTTGTTATATAGCTAGCCTTGTAAATGAGGGATTTTATACTTATGGTGGTAGAATCAGATGTGTTCCAGTAACAATCGGAGGAACATCTTATATTCCGCCATTGCCAATAGAAAATGTTGTTAAAGAAGAAATTGAGAAAATATTAAATAAAAATGATGAACCGGTTAATATAGCAATTGAGCTTTGTTTATATTGCATGAAAACTCAAATCTTTAATGATGAAAATAAAAGAGCTTCTGTAATATTTGCTAATCATTTTCTAATTTCAAAAGGGGCGGGATTATTGGTTATTCCAGAGAATAAAGTACCTAAATTTAAGAAAATGCTAATTTCTTATTATGAAAATAGAGATAATGGTGAAATACTTGAATTCATGAAAAAATATTGTTGGAAAAATTTTTGATATAGTGCAAATACACTTTATAAAACAATAAAAATGTTCAAAAATTTTACACAGAATGGAATTGTAGATAATTCTTAAGACTAATATTAGTTTAATATTTTTAATAAAGCGTAAATACTAAAAACCTCATTCAAAAAAACTCAAAACCTTTATTTTTTTATGTTTAATATCAAATGATACGAAACAAAATTGTTCAAAAAAAGCATCTCATTTATAATTCAATTAGAAGATTCAATTGCAAAAGGAGATGACATGTATCGTTTAACATTAGAACGTAATTATTTACCGCTAGATATTGATACAAGATATCATGCTTGTCTCAGATATAAAGATTCTAAATGGTCTGTTAAAGATATTATCTTTTTATCATATCAAAAGATCATCTCTCTACCGATTGCTAAAAAGTTTTGATGGTACAAAGAAAAGTTTGTTAGACAATGATGAGAAAATAAATTAAGCTAATTTAGGAATTTATGTATGCCAAAAATAACTTAGTTTTTTAATAATTTTATTTTGCAGAAAGGAATAAAAGTAATGAAAGATTTATTAAATTTAGTACTAGAAAAAGAGGACTGTATAAGATTATGAATATCTAATCAAATTTTTTTAAACTGCAAGAAGAAAAAGGCATTAACATACATACTTTTTATGATATCTGCTATGAAAGGAGGAAAATTAACCATAGGATTAGGCGTTCACATTTAGATAAATATCAAGATGAAATTAGAGAACTTTTAAAGTATGCAGCAATATCAATTACCACAGCTTATTTCTACTTTACCGATGAAGAA